>JACCDN010500816.1_pt1 | contig 32985 bp, 35 predicted proteins | sample 7441691 | NCBI WGS metagenome assembly JACCDN01 (sample SAMN15323439, study PRJNA562643) | freshwater metagenome | isolation source: river surface water | place: USA:Blue River Watershed | collected 2017-08-16
AGTTTTCGCGCCACATTTCCAGAATGTACGTCTAAGGGGCACGACAATTGAGCCGCTTCAATGTTTTTCCAAATTCCTAAATCGACACCATTTTTGTCTTTTCGTACCATCCACCGCAAATACATGTTGATGCGTTTTGCTGCTGAGCCCTTTAAGGGATCCGAAATGTGTTTTTCGGTTCGCGTGGCATGCGGTATTTCAAAAAAAAGGGTTTTAAAATTAGCGATAGCGTGTTGTAAACTAGCCGCAGGTGTTGAAAATACGGCCTCTAATCCGTTGTGATTTCTGTAAATGTGTTGCAACCCTTTTGCGAATCCTACAAAATCGGTTCCATTGAATGTACGGTGCACAAATTGTGTTAGCCCTTCCAATTGCGTTTCGGAGTGGCTCATTACAAAATCGTAAGGGGAATTGCCCATCAACTGCATCATTTTATGTGCGTTGTTGATGATCATCTTTCGATTGCCCCAAGCTATGGTAGCCGCTAAAAATCCAGCAATTTCAATATCTTCCTTTTGGCTATACAAATGCGGAATCTGAACAGGATCGCTAGTAATGAAATTTGGATTGTTGTACAACGCAACTTTTTCGTCAAGAAATTCTTTTAGTTCAGATGGTGTCATTTTATAGCCTACAAGGTATATTAGTGCCGAAAAACGTCAATGCACTTTTAATAAGTTATCAAAGTTCATTTAAGCTTATGTAACTTATATGTTTATCAATTTAAATAGTTACAATATTCCCATCAACCATCGTCAACTTTCGATCGGCCATATTTGCCAATTCTTCATTGTGGGTTACAATGACAAAGGTTTGTCCAAATTCATCACGGAGTTTAAAAAATAATTCGTGTAAATTTTGGGCTGATGATTTATCTAAGTTGCCTGAGGGTTCGTCGGCAAATAATACCGCAGGCTTGTTTATTAATGCACGGGCAACAGCTACGCGTTGTTGTTCGCCGCCCGAAAGTTCACTGGGTTTGTGGTGCATGCGATCGGCTAACCCTAAATACGTTAATAAATGTTTGGCTTCGGCTTCCACAGTAGCTTTATCCCTTTTAGCAATAAATCCTGGAATACAAACATTTTCTAAGGCTGTAAATTCAGGAAGTAATTGGTGAAACTGAAAAATAAATCCCAAATGGGTATTTCTAAATTTAGACAAGGCCACATCATTTAAATCCAATACAGATTGGCCATTAATTTCTAATACGGTATCGTTTTGTTTTTGGGGATGGTCTAAAGTGCCTAAAATTTGCAATAAAGTCGTTTTGCCGGCTCCGGAGGCGCCTACAATCGATACAACTTCTCCTGAATTAATTTGCAAATCAACCCCTTTCAAAACGTGTAAAGAGTCGTAATATTTGTGTAGATTTTTTGCCCGGATCATGCCTTTAGATTTTCACAAAGAAACGAAGTTTTTTCACGAATAAAAAATCATTTTTTAGCCTGTTTGCCCCCCTCAAAATATAAAGTTACGTTAAAATGGTATTTTTGTTTATTATTTTACTACTTTTGTTAAACAAAATTAATTTTATGAACAGTATTGTACCATCATCACTTCTTACTTTTTGCATGACAATTGTTTCTTGTATTGCAAAAGAGTCGCCACAACAGGAGAGTAGCGCTAGCCCAACTTTCGTTGAAAATGATTTGAATGCGCTGGAAATAGCCACATTTGCGGGTGGGTGTTTTTGGTGTACCGAAGCCATTTTTTTAGAAATTAAAGGGGTAAAAAAAGTAGTGTCGGGGTATATTGGAGGCACAACCTTGAATCCAACTTATAAAGAAATATGTACGGGTACGACAGGACATGCTGAAGCGATTCAAATTACCTTTGATCCGAAAGAGGTGGCCTACGAAGATTTACTAGAAGTCTTTTTTGGTACGCACGATCCCACCACATTGAACCGCCAGGGTGCCGATGTGGGAACACAATATCGCAGTGCTATTTTTTATCATTCAGAAGAACAGATGAAAAAGGCTCAAGATTATATAACACTGATTGCTAAAGAGAAATTATACGATCGCGAAATTGTAACTAAAGTAACGCCGGCTTCAAAATTTTATGCGGCTGAAGACTACCATCAAAATTACTACAATCAGAATGCGAATCAAGGTTATTGCCAAATGGTTATTGCTCCTAAATTAGAAAAATTACGCCACTATTATTCATCGAAATTAAAATAAACCCATACGGATTATGAATACGACATTAGAAAAAGAAATTTTTGACATTATTGGAGATAATCACCAAATGACTTCTGCAGAAACCCCAATGCGTCCCGATGCTTTTGATAAATCGGAGGCTGAAAAGATGGAAGTAATTGCCAAGCATTTTGAGATGATCATGAAAGAATTGGGTTTGGATTTAACCGATGACAGTTTGCAAGGCACGCCGCATCGTGTGGCCAAAATGTATGTGCAAGAAATTTTTTCGGGACTCAATCCGGCTTACAAACCCAAAGTATCGGTTTTTGATAACTCGTACCATTACGATAAAATGTTAGTTGAAGCTAATATTAGTTTTAATTCGACTTGCGAACATCATTTTTTACCTATTGTTGGAAAAGCCCATATTGGGTATGTTTCCTCAGGTAAAGTCATTGGTTTGTCTAAATTGAATCGTATTGTGGATTATTATGCGCGTCGACCACAAGTACAAGAGCGCATGATTATGCAAATATTCAACGAATTGAAATCGGTTTTAGAAACGGATAACGTAATGATTGTGGTAGAAGCGACACATTTGTGTGTTTCGAGTCGCGGTATTAAAGACGAAAGCAGTTATACGTCTACGTTACAATATGGTGGTGTTTTTAATCAAAAAGAATTCAGAGACGATTTTTATAAAATGATTCACAAAAACCAGTAGTTAATGTTGTTTATTTAGTTTTGCATCAATGTAACGTGCAATAAAACCTAATTTTAAACGCTCTAACATCTTTTTCTCAAATTTCCAGAAAAAAGAAAATTGGCCAAAAAGTGCACCTATAAACACAAGTAATACCTGATATATTGGAAAAATAAGGACCAAACGCATCACTCGGTACAGCCAATGTGGTTGAAAGGTATCCGTAATACCAAAAAGCATTAAAAATGGTTTTGCTAGTTGCAAAGAGCTAAATCCTGTTATAGCAAATACCAAGAGAATAACACCAACTTGCTTGTTACTAGTTACATTACAACGTTCTTTCAATTTTTTCATTAGTAATGAGATTGTTTTTGACCCGATAAAGTTAAAAAAAAGCACCGAGAGTATCGGTGCTTTTTAATTTATATTAGGCGATCAACCTTAATTATTTTTCAACAAGTTGATGATTTGTTCCGCTAATTCTGTTCCAATTCGATCTTGAGCTTCTTCGGTAGCTGCACCAATATGTGGAGTTAACGAAATTTTCGGATGCATTAATATTTGAATTTCAGGAGTAGGTTCGTTTTCAAAAACATCCAAACCAGCAAATAAAACTTTGCCATTGTCTAAAGCTTCTAAAAGGGCCACTTCGTTAATTACACCACCCCGTGCACAGTTCACAATACCTACATGGTCTTTCATTATTTCCAATTCCGATTTGTCTATAACATATCCATCTTGTGCGGGCACGTGAAGTGTTATAAAATCAGATTGCTTGAAGATGCTCTCTAACGGTTCCGTAACAACAGTAACAGTAATGAATTGTCCGTCGAAAAATTCAACACGGATAGCTGCTTGGTTGATAAATTTATCGGCGGCAATAACTTTCATACCCAATCCTAATGCCATTTTTGCTACAGCTTGGCCAATGCGACCAAAACCAATAATTCCTAAGGTTTTACCGCGAAGTTCGATACCGTTGGCATAGGCTTTTTTCAATCCGTCAAAGTTTGTATCTCCTTCTAACGGCATGTTTCGGTTGGCGTCATGTAAAAAACGTACACCAGTAAACAAATGAGCAAAAACCAATTCGGCCACACTTTCAGAGGAAGAAGCGGGTGTATTGATAACATGTAACCCTTTGCTGCGTGCATAATCCACATCAATGTTGTCCATTCCAACACCACCACGTCCAATAATTTTTAATCCTGGGCATGCATCAATAATATCTTGGCGTACTTTTGTTGCACTTCTCACCAAGATTACTTTTACATCGTTTGTGTTGATATAATTGGCAACTTGCTCTTGTGCCACTTTTGTAGTAATTACTTCAAATCCGCCTTTTTCTAGCGCTTGGATACCACTTTTTGAAATTCCGTCGTTTGCTAAAACTTTCATGGTTTATTTTTTTTGCTTAAGGTCTATATTTTATTTTCCAAATCCTGCATTACTTTTACCAATACTTCTACACTTTCTAATGGAAGTGCATTGTACATAGAAGCGCGATATCCACCAACAGAGCGATGTCCTGCTAAACCAGAAATACCCGCCGCTTTCCAAAGGGCGTCAAATGTTTCTTGGTGGTCTTCGTTTTCCAATAAGAACGTAGCATTCATATGGCTTCTGTCTTCAACAGCGGCCGTTCCTTTGAATAATGGGTTACGGTCTATTTCGGCATATAATAAAGCGGCTTTTGCTGTATTGATTTTTTCAATGGCAGCTATTCCACCTAATTTTTTCAACCATTGCAATGTTAATAAGGATGTGTAAATTGGGAAAACCGGTGGGGTATTGTACATGCTTTCTTTGGCCACATGTTGCTGATAGTCTAACATACTAGGGATACTTCTTCCGGTTTTGCCTAAAATTTCTTCTTTTACAACAACCAAAGTAGTTCCGGCCGGACCCATATTTTTTTGAGCGCCAGCATAGATCAAATCAAATTGTGAAAAATCGATAACGCGTGAAAAAATATCCGAACTCATATCACAAACTAATGGTGTATTGGTTTTTGGGAATGACTTCATTTGGGTACCAAAAATAGTATTGTTGCTAGTGCAGTGAAAATAGGAAGCATCGGCGGGAATAGAATAGTCTTTTGGAATGTGATTGTAGTTTTCTGATTTTGAGGAACCAACTATCATAGTTTCTCCAAAGTGTTTGGCTTCTTTTATGGCACTATTAGCCCATGTTCCGGTGTCTAAATAGGCTGCCTTACCGTCAATTTTCATTAGGTTGTAAGGGACCATTAAAAATTCTAAACTAGCACCACCTGCTAAAAACAAAGCTTGATACCCTTTACCTTCTAAGCCTAAAAGTTCTAGAACTAAAGCTCTGGCTTCATCCATAACAGCTACGAAATCTTTGCTTCGGTGTGATATTTCTAAAAGAGACAATCCAGAATTGTTAAAATCTAAAATGGCCTGCGCCGATTGTTGAAAAACTTCTTGGGGAAGAATACAAGGACCTGCGCTGTAGTTGTGTTTTTTCATGGTATGGGTTGTAGTTAGGTATGTGTTTTTAAAAAAGCAAATTTCGGAAATAGCAATTAAAAATCGCGTTAGAATTTCATAATAATTCGACCATGTTATTAACGAAAACGTTATATATTTTAGTAAAAAATTACAATTTCGTAATTATATATTTGATAAAAAGTGTAAGGTATCAACATTATCGGCATAATCCCAAAGTTTTGGTTTTTGGGTTTGCCCAAAGGGTATGCTGTTTTCTATCAGATTATTGGAAACAATACATTGGATTTGATCGGCCTCTTTATGTAATTGTGTGGTAACGGCTTCGATATCATTATAATACTCATAAAACACCGAGGAAATAGGAGAAGAATAACTGCTATCTTCTTTAATGGTTAAAAACTCATTATCCAATAATTGAAAATTACTCATTAAAAAAACAGCTTTATTGTAATCGTAATTGTTGGCATATTTTTCATACTGAATCACATCACGGTATTCGTAGATGGCTTTGAAGAAAGCATCAAAATGGTATCCTTTTGGCACAAAAAGTTTAGACACATTACGACAACCCAATCCAAAATAACGAAAAATATCTTCACCTAATCCCACTAAGTCTTCATGCGTTTCATTTCCGTTGAGAACCGCCACTGAATTTCTGTTTTTACGAATAATACTCGGAGTATCTTTAAAATAATATTCGAAATAGCGCGAAGTATTGTTGCTTCCTGTAGCAATCACTGCATCAAAGCCTTCTAATTTACCTTCAACAAATGTTATTTTTTCGTTAAGCTGGGGTTGCAACGCAATCAGGTATTTGGTTAAAAATCGGATGATATGTTGATCATTAGAAGAGGTTTTAATGATTGCATCATGACCCGAAATCAATACCGAAAGAAAATCATGAAATCCGACTAAGGGAATGTTCCCGGCTAATATTAATCCAACTTTTTTGGGACTTGTATTGGAAAAATCATACTTAGAAAGCCACTGATTTAGGTTGGTTTCGGTTAACGCAGCAGCCCAAGATTGTAGACTAAAATAGACTTGTTCGGGTGTAAACCAACCGTTGTGCGATTGCGACAATTCAATTAATGCAATGAAATCATCATAGTAGGTATCGTTTTGTAACACCGTTACATCTTTTGTGTTTTTGGCTAACGAAAATTGGCGTAAAAAATTTCCCAATTCAACAAAACTCGATTTAATTTCATTTTGTAACATTTGTAACTTGTATATATGTGGTTTACATTGTAATTTTGCACAAAAATAATCATTTAGTTAGACTAATAAGTAGAATTTAATAAAACTTCTGACTTCAATTTTCTAACCTCAAACTTTGAAGATATGGCAATTATTATAACGGATGAATGTATCAATTGTGGGGCTTGTGAACCCGAGTGTCCCAATACTGCAATTTATGAAGGAGCTGACGATTGGCGCTACAAAGACGGCACCAAATTGAAAGGTAAAATTGTATTACCCGATGGTTCTGAAGTAGATGCTGACGCGGCACAAACGCCAATTTCTGATGATATTTATTATATTGTTCCGGGTAAGTGTACCGAATGCAAAGGATTTCACGAAGAACCACAATGTGCAGCGGTATGTCCAGTAGATTGTTGTGTACCCGATGATAATCATGTGGAAAGCGAAGAAACCTTGTTGAACAGACAGTCGTTTTTACATAATGAATAAACCAAGTCCCGATACCAATCGGGATTTTTTTTGTCTTTTTTGATTTTCGTATGATTTTCAATTAATAGCATTATATTTGCACACTTTTAAAATTACATTCAGAATGAAACGCTTTGCGTTGCATATCACTTAAAAAAAATATCAAATAGATATGAAAGCAGGAATTGTAGGATTGCCAAATGTTGGAAAATCAACTTTATTTAATTGTTTGTCTAATGCTAAAGCGCAAAGTGCTAACTTTCCGTTTTGTACTATCGAGCCTAATATTGGCGTTGTAAATGTACCCGACCCACGTATTGCTCGTTTAGAGGAATTGGTTAAACCAGAGCGTGTGCAAATGGCAACTGTCGATATCGTAGATATTGCTGGATTGGTAAAAGGTGCTAGTAAAGGTGAAGGTTTGGGAAATCAATTCTTGGGAAACATTAGAGAGTGTAATGCCATTATTCATGTATTGCGTTGTTTTGATAATGATAATATTGTGCATGTGGATGGCAACGTAAATCCTATTCGCGATAAAGAAACGATCGATATCGAATTGCAATTAAAAGATTTAGAAACCGTTGAAAAACGTTTGGAAAAAACCAACCGTGCGGCTAAAACGGGTAATAAAGAAGCGCAAGCAGAAAAAGCATTGTTGGATCGAATCCGCGAAACCTTATTGGCTGGAAAATCGGCACGTACGGTCATTCCTCAAAATCAAGATGAGGTGGAAATGATGGAAGAATTCCAGTTAATTACTACAAAACCGGTTTTATATGTATGTAACGTAGACGAAGCTTCGGCTGTAAACGGAAACAAATATGTAGATCAAGTTCGCGAATTGGTTCAAGATGAACAAGCAGAAGTAATCATTTTATCAGTAGGAGCCGAAGCCGATATTACGGAATTAGAGAGCTATGAAGAACGTCAAGTGTTCTTAGAAGATATGGGATTGTCCGAACCAGGTTCGGCGGTGTTGATTCGTGCAGCTTACAAATTATTAAAATTACAGACCTATTTTACTGCTGGTGTTAAAGAAGTTCGCGCTTGGACTATTAACATTGGCGATACAGCTCCCAAAGCAGCCGGCGTAATCCATACGGATTTTGAAAAAGGATTCATTCGTGCCGAAGTGATTGCTTTCGAAGATTTCTCTAATTTTGGTTCGGAAGCAAAAGTCAAAGAAGCTGGAAAATTACGCGTGGAAGGAAAAGAATACATTGTCAAAGATGGCGATGTAATGCATTTCCGTTTTAACGTGTAATTACTACTTTACCTTCTTTTTAGGCTTATAAATACTCATGCTTTGATCATAAATAGGGCTTTCTGCGTCAAGGAAGTCCAATACACTATGAAAAACATGGTGTTGTGATAATATTCCGTTGTTTTTGAGTAAATCATCATCTTTGGATACCCAAACAATAAATGGAATATCTAATTGTTCTTTAGGTGCAATACTAACCGGTAATCCATGCATGTATAAGTTTTTTTCACCCAAGGATTCACCGTGATCCGAAAGGTAAAGCATAGTGGAATGGTATTCGGGCAATTGTTTTAAATCGCCAATCAAGGTAGCGAGAATGTAATCCGTATATAATATGGTGTTATCATATGCGTTGATCAATTCGTTTTGTGTACAATTTCCCAATTCTACACTGGTGCAAACCGGTAAAAATTTATTGAATTTGGGCGGGTATTTTTTAAAGTAGGTAGGTCCGTGACTCGTGCTGGTATGTAACACAACTAAAATTTTATTCTTTTTACTCGCTAAAATTTGTTCTTTTAAACCTTTAAGTAAAATTTCATCATAATTATAAGAGTCATCGGTCACTAATTTTTTAAGGGCTTTTCGGTCTTGAAAATTCGTTATTTTCACAGTAGGTTCGCCCCAATTGGTGGTTCTCCAGATCACATCAATGTCTTTATTTTTAAATAAGTAATTGGGTAATACTTCAAATAATTTTCCGGTGTTTTTGTATTCTAAGATACACTTTACGCCAGCCGTAGTATAGGTGGCACAGGATTCTGCTTTAAAACTGGTTACATTTTCTATTTTAGACAATAGTGGATTGGTTTCTTTTGCATAACCATACAACGAAAAATTCTGACTTCTTGCAGATTCTCCAATAACCAAAACAAAAATAGCTTTTTCTTGGTTGGTTACTTTTGAATTGGGCAAAGGTATTTGTTTTTGATTTTTTAGACTTTTATGGTAATAAAATCGTGATGTATTGACTACATAAGACCATGGCATTACGAGCGCACCTAAAGTTTTAGAATTTTTATCAATCCAAAGCCAATTGGATGAATTTGCAAACGCTAAGGAAAGTACGAAAAGCAACGTAAGCCCGATAGTAATCATAAATTTTTTGAATTTTACTTCAGGAATGGGTGTTTTTAGCAATAAAACACTCGGAGCAATGCCTAGAAAAACCAGGTAGATTAACATTTTGATGGAAAAAAAACTGCTGGATTCTTCAAAATTAGTATTCAGGATATTGCCAATCATGGTTTTGTCGATAATGACACCATATGTGTTGATGAAGTACAACGAAAGGGCATTAATGTTAAAGAATAGTACGAGTAACACTTTTCCAAACTTCCTCATTAAATGCAAACCTATATAAAAAATAAGCGCATTCAAAACGAGAAGTAAAATGGTAATACTGCTTAAAAGTACAATTCCGTTTACACTTGATAATTCTGTATTTTCATAAACAAATTTATAAAACGGGAAATGATATAATACAAGATTTACAAGGCTAATGTATAGCGCCAAGTAATTTAGTTTATTAATTTTTTTTAACATAAGATCGCAAGATTATTGACGAAGTAAAAAGTAAAGCAATTATGGAGATATAGTATATTAATAAATTTTCTTCCAGTATTTTAAAAACAATAAGTACTATCCAAATAAACAACATCAGCAGGTGTATGATATGGTATTTTGCATGTCCGATAGCGCGAAGCCAATTTACGCTATTACTTATTTTAATACCAACAATACCAATGCAAAAACCAATAATGCAGCCAATTACAACATCTAAGGGGTAATGGGCTCCAACGCCAATTCGTGAACTTGCAATCAATAAGCCAAACGCAACTATGCCAAATGACCAAAGTATTTTAAGCTTGTTTTTTTGTGGCATCAAAGCATATAATAAAACGGTAATAAAAACAAAAGTTGCAATGGAGTGACCTGAAGGGGTAGAATTTTTACCAGATAAGGTCTTTCCGATAATTACAAAGCAATCATGGTCAAGAACAGCTGCAGGTCTAGGTACGCCAAATAACTTTTTTAGCAAGGCACAGATTCCTAGTGAAATTAGAGAAGAAGTAATAATGGCTTCCCATAATCTTGGAGCATGGAGAATGAAAATTGTCAATAAAGGAAACGCAATTAATGCATCGCCCAATTGTGTTAGATTGGTTTCTAGAATTTTATAATGTGAAAGGTGTTGGTTTAAATAAATAAAGAGATTTTTTTGGATACCCACGTAATATTGAATGTTCTGATGATCATGATCCATAATAACAAAAAAACAAAACAACAAAAACAATATTGTAAAAGGAGCTGTAAGGTACCAAAATTTGATTTTGCTAAAATTAGTAATTACGTTGTCATTTAGCGAGTTCTTATAGCGCATGCAAATAAAAGTGATAAAGAATTGCCGATTCTCAATACAGAAAATGGAATTAAAAATTAATATTTTTTTGTTTGTTTTGGCGTAATAAATTAAAAATAAACGCAAACAAATATAGTAAATATTGTATTCTTAGCGTAATTCTTTTCTTTTTTCTCAACATGGGTTTTACTTAGGCTTTCGTTTCAATTATGTTTGATAAATATGTCAATAAGTTATCTTTGGTCTGCTTAAAATATTGATTGAATTCCTCTATATTAGCACAAAATCCAAATTCTGTCTATGTTAGAACAAAATCAATATACCGAAGACAATATACGTTCCCTCGATTGGAAAGAACACATTCGTATGCGTCCCGGTATGTATATCGGGAAACTAGGTGATGGTTCGTCACCCGATGATGGTATTTATATTTTATTAAAAGAAGTATTGGATAACTGTATTGATGAATTTGTGATGGGTGCCGGAAAAACCATCGAAGTTACCATCAAAGACAAATTGGTTACCGTGCGTGACTACGGTAGGGGTATTCCGTTAGGAAAAGTCGTTGATGTAGTATCTAAAATGAATACGGGTGGAAAATACGATTCCAAAGCCTTTAAAAAATCAGTAGGTTTAAATGGTGTGGGTACCAAAGCGGTTAATGCGCTTTCCAATTATTTCCGGGTAGAATCGGTGAGGGATAACCAACAAAAAGCGGCCGAATTCTCTGCTGGAAATCTAACCTTAGAAGAAGATGTTCAAGAAACCACCAAGCGCAAAGGAACCAAAGTTTCCTTTGTTGCTGATGAAGCGATTTTTAAGAACTACAAATACCGAAATGAGTACATCATCAAGATGCTCAAAAATTACTGCTATCTTAATACGGGATTAACCATTTACTATAATGGCGAAAAGTATTTTTCAGATAACGGTTTAAAAGATTTATTAGAAGAAGCTATTCACGAAGACGACATGGTGTATCCAACCATTCACTTGTTGGGTGATGATATCGAAGTGGCGCTTACACATAGTAAATCGCAGTATTCAGAAGAATACCATTCGTTTGTTAATGGTCAAAATACGACACAAGGAGGTACGCATTTAGGAGCGTTCCGTGAGGCAATTGTAAAAACCATTAAGGAGTTTTACAACAAGCCGTTTGAAGCATCCGACATCCGTAAATCGATTGTTTCGGCCGTTTCGGTTAAAGTGGAAGAACCGGTGTTTGAATCGCAAACCAAAACCAAATTGGGTTCTACCGAAATTGGTCCGAATGGTCCTTCGGTACGTTCTTTTGTGAATGATTTCATCAAAACCAAATTAGATAATTTCTTACATAAAAATCCTGAAGTTGCCGATGCGTTATTGCGTAAAATTTTACAAGCCGAACGCGAACGTAAAGAATTGTCGGGCATTCGAAAATTAGCCAAAGACCGTGCAAAAAAAGCCAGTCTTCACAATAAAAAATTACGCGATTGTAGGGTACATTTAACGGATGCTAAGAACCCAAGAAGTTTAGAAAGTACGCTTTTTATTACCGAGGGAGATTCGGCTTCGGGTTCCATTACAAAAAGTCGTGATGTGAATACGCAAGCGGTTTTTAGTTTACGGGGTAAGCCATTGAATTCGTATGGAATGACTAAGAAAATTGTGTACGAAAACGAAGAATTCAATTTATTACAAGCTGCGTTAAACATCGAAGAAGACATGGGCGATTTGCGGTACAACAATATTGTAATTGCTACCGATGCCGATGTCGATGGAATGCACATTCGCTTGTTGTTGATTACGTTTTTCTTGCAGTTTTTCCCGGAGTTAATCAAAGACGGACACTTGTACATTTTACAAACGCCTTTGTTCCGTGTGCGAAATAAAAAAGAGACGATTTATTGCTACAGCGATGAAGAACGCATAAACGCCATTGAAAAGCTAAAGACAACCCGAGCCAACGGCGAACGGAGCGGAGCTAAACCAGAAATTACCCGATTCAAAGGATTAGGAGAAATTTCACCCGACGAGTTCAAGCACTTCATTGGGCAAGACATTCGATTGGATCCTGTTATGTTAGATAAAGCCACTTCTATTGAAACCTTGTTGGAGTTTTATATGGGTAAAAATACCCCAGACCGCCAAGAGTTTATTATCAATAATTTGAAAGTGGAGTTGGATGTGGTAGAAAAAAATTAGAGTTCAGTGTTCCGTATATAGAGAACAGTGATTTTGAAATAAAAAAGTGTACTGAAATAATTCAGCATAAAAATGAAAGACGAAGAAGATAACATCATTCCAGAAGACGACAATTTTGAAAATCAAGAATCCTCCAATATCGAGGAAGGTTTTGATGATATTCGTGTGTCTACGGGACATCATTTTTACGAAAACAACGAAAACCCAGAAGATACCATTACCAAGGTTACAGGCATGTACAAAGATTGGTTTTTGGACTATGCTTCGTATGTAATTCTAGAACGTGCAGTTCCGGCCATTGAAGATGGTTTTAAACCGGTGCAACGTCGTATCATGCACTCTATGAAAGAGTTGGATGATGGTCGTTACAATAAAGTGGCGAATATTGTGGGGCACACCATGCAGTATCACCCGCACGGAGATGCGAGTATTGGTGACGCCATGGTACAAATTGGGCAAAAAGACCTGATCATCGACATGCAAGGAAACTGGGGAAATATCTTAACAGGAGATAGTGCCGCGGCGTCTCGTTACATTGAAGCTAGAATTTCAAAATTTGGTCACGATGTATTGTATTCGCCAAAAATTACCGAATGGGGCATGTCATACGATGGTCGTCGTGCCGAACCGATTAATCTCCCGGTGAAGTTTCCATTGCTTTTAGCTCAAGGCGCTGAAGGGATTGCTGTAGGTTTATCTACAAAAATATTGCCGCACAATTTTAATGAGTTACTAGATTGTTCTATAAAAGTACTGAAAGGTAAATCGTTTACCTTATTTCCTGATTTCCCAACCGCGGGTATAGCTGATGTTTCCAATTATAACGATGGATTGCGTGGCGGTAGAGTAAGGGTTCGGGCAAAAATTGGACAAATAGACAAACAAACCTTGGTGATTACCCAAATTCCGTTTTCAACCAATACGTCAACGTTGATTGATAGTATTTTGAAAGCCAACGAAAAAGGGAAAATTAAAATCAAGAAGATTGAAGATAATACAGCCGCTGAGGTTGAAATTTTAATTCACCTCCCGCCTGGAGTTTCTCCGGATAAAACGATTGATGCATTGTATGCGTTCACAGCTTGTGAAACGTCAGTAGCACCTTTAGGATGTGTGATTGAAAATCACAAACCGTTGTTTATTGGGGTGACGGATATGTTGAAAATTTCAACGAACCGAACGGTTGATTTGCTCAAGCGCGAATTGGAGATTCAATTGGACGAGTTGGAAAATAAATGGCATTTCGCTACCTTAGAAAAGATTTTCATTCGTGAGGAAATGTATATCGACTTCAAATTGTATTCCGATAGAGAATCGTTGTACCAATACATGTATGACCAATTTAAGCCGTTTTTAAAATCATTTGTTCGTGAAATCAATGATGATGATTTGCAAAAATTAACGCAAATCCCAATGATTCGTATTACGCGTTTCGATTCGGATAAAGCAGATGAAGCTATTTCGAAGTTGGAAGCCGAAATGGAACAAGTGAAATACCATTTGGATCATATTATTGACTATACCATTGATTTTTTCCAACGATTAAAAGACAAATACGGGAAAGGACGCGAGCGCCAAACCGAATTGCGAAGTTTTGATACTATTGAGGCCACCAAAGTGGTTTTGCGTAACACAAAACTCTATGTCAACCGAGAAGAAGGTTTCTTTGGAACCGGATTAAAGAAAGACGAGTATGTTGCCGATTGTTCCGATATTGATGATGTCATTGTATTCCTCCGCGATGGAAAAATGATGGTAGCAAAAGTGGATGATAAAAAATTCGTTGGAAAAGACATTATTCATATTGCGGTTTTTGATAAAAACGACAAGCGAACCATATATAACATGATGTACCGCGATGGGAAAAACGGCTCAACCTTTATCAAGCGATTCAATGTTTCGGGCGTTACTCGTGATAAATTTTATGATTTAACACAAGAGAATCCAGGTTCTATGGTATCCTATTTTTCGGCCAACCCGAATGGAGAAGCTGAGGTGGTAACGATACTGTTGCGCCAAGTAGGAAGTGTGAAAAAATTAAAATGGGATGTGGATTTTTCGGATATCGCTATTAAAGGAAGAGCGTCTCGCGGAAATACGGTGACCAAATACCCTATCAAAAAAATCGAATTGAAAGAAAAAGGTATTTCAACCTTACGCCCCCGAAAAGTTTGGTTTGATGATACCGTACAACGATTAAATGTGGATGGACGTGGCGAGTTGTTGGGTGAATTTAGACCTAACGATCGCCTCTTGATTGTCAACCAATCGGGAAAACTCAAAACCATAATCCCGGAATTGACTACACATTTTGAAGAAGACATGATCGTGTTAGAGAAATGGAATCCAAATAAGCCTGTTTCTTGTGTTTATTATGATGGCGAGAAGGATCGTTATTTTGTAAAACGATTCTTGGTTGAAAACGAAAACAAAGAAGAAATTTTCATTACCGAACATGAGAAGTCGCAATTAGAAATTGTGTCCACCGATTGGCGTCCGGTTGCTGAGGTTATTTTTTCCAAAGTGAAAGGCATTCAAAAAGAAAATCAAATCATTGATTTAGAGCAATTTATAGCCGTTAAAGGAATAAAAGCTTTAGGCAATCAGTTGACGACAGATAAGATCAGACAAATCAATTTGTTAGCATCACTTCCGTATGAAGAGCCGGAAGAAGAAGTCGTTGAAGAACTAGAATCAGTTGCTGAATCCATGCCTTTAGAAGATATTCAAACCGAATTAGATGAAGACGGACAGATCACGTTGTCTTTAGAATAAGTTTTGACCTGCGAGGTTATTGATTACTTTGCAGGTCTTTTTTTTACTCTTTTCAATCGCCTCTTTTACCCTAAATTAAATTATAGAATATGGCTTCATTTCCATCAGACATTGAAATTGCGCAAAATGCTACCATGTCTCACATCAAAGAAATCGCTAATAAAATTGATATTTCAGAAGATGATTTAGAATATTATGGCAAATACAAAGCCAAATTGCCTTTGCATTTACAGCAAGAAAATCCAAAAGGGAAACTAATTTTAGTTTCTGCCATGTCACCAACCAAATATGGTGAAGGGAAAACCACAATGTCTATTGGTTTGACTGATGGTTTGAATTACATTGGTAAAAAAGCGATTGCTGTATTGCGTGAGCCTTCGTTGGGTCCAGTTTTTGGATTGAAAGGTGGAGCTGCCGGTGGTGGTTATGTTCAGGTGTTGCCAATGGAGGATATCAATTTGCATTTTACAGGCGATTTTTCTGCTATTGAAAAGGCAAATAACTTATTGTCCGCGGTCATTGATAATAACTTGCAAAATAGTAATTATTCCTTACACTTGGATCCAAAATCGATTGCATGGAAGCGTGTTATGGATATGAACGATCGTTCGTTGCGTCAAATTATCATTGGTGTTGGCGCTAAAGCGAATGGAAGCATGCGGGAAGACGGTTTTAATATTACTCCCGCGTCTGAAGTCATGGCAATTTTGTGTTTGGCAAAGGATTTGGAAGATTTAAAATTTAGATTGGGTAATATTTTTATCGGGAAAACACTAGAGGGGAAGGCTGTTTTTGCTAGAGATTTAAACGTGGTGGGTGCTATGGCTACACTATTGAAAGATGCAATTAAACCGAACTTAGTGCAAACTATTGATGGTAATCCGGCTATTTTGCATGGCGGACCATTTGCGAGTATTGCACAAGGAACCAATACGGCGATTGCTACTAAAATGGGACTGTCGTTAGGAGATTATGTAGTTACAGAGGCTGGTTTTGGCGCCGATTTGGGTGCTGAGAAGTTTCTGCACATCAAATGCGAACAAAGTGGTTTAAAGCCCGATGCTGTGGTATTAGTAGCTACTATTCGCGCGATCAAACATCACGCAGGATTAACGGCATACGATTTTACCACAGAAAACATTCCTGCTGTTGAAAAAGGCTTCTGTAATTTAGAAAAGCACATTGAAAACATGCAGCAGTTTGGCTTGAATCCTGTAGTATGTATTAATGCTTTTCCAGATGATACTCAAGCTGAATACGATAAATTGAAAGCATTGTGTGCTGCTAAAGGGGTAACGGCTATTGTAAGTACAGCTTTTGTGCATGGTGGAAAAGGGTCGGCTGAAGTGGCTCAAGCTGTAGTGGCAGCTATTGAATCGGGGACTGCGAATTACAAACCTTTATATCAGTCAACAGATAGTATTGAGCATAAAATCAACACCGTAGCAAAAAAAATATATGGCGCAAATTCAGTTGAATTTTCACCAAAAGCAAAAGCACAATTAAAAATGATTAACGATCTAGGTTTCGATCATTTTTCCGTGTGTATGGCGAAAACACCGGCTAGTTTTTCGGATAATGAAAAATTAACGGGGCGTCCAATAAATTTTGATATCACCGTGCGCGAATTTGAAATCGCAAGTGGAGCGAGGTTTGTTGTGCCTTTACTAGGTGAGGTGATGCGAATGCCTGGCTTGCCTGCGGTTCCTAATGCCGAACGTATCGATATTGATAACAACGGAGTTATTACCGGATTGTCGTAAAACAAAAAAGCGCTCATCGAGCGCTTTTTTTATGGGGTTAATTGGTGATGTCTTCGTCTTCTAGTTTTTCATCGACAATTGTATTGTTGCGCAATTTTACTGGGTTTTTACTTTTCTTCATGCGTAAATTTAAAAACTCCACAAATAAGGAAAAGAATATGGAGAAATACAAATACCCTTTTGGGATACTGTGTACTTCTGCATCGCCAAAGAATCTAAAGTGTGCCAAATGCGATCCTTCAGCTAATAGCATTACGCCAATTAATATTAAAAACGAAAGTCCGAGAATTTGAATGGTAGGATGTTCGTTTACAAATTTTGAAACGGGTCCAGCAAAGATCATCATGATAACAATCGAAATAACAATAGATAATATCATAATGATTAACGCACCTTCGTAACCAAAACCGCCTTGTGAAGGTTCTTTCATGCTGATCAATCCCACAGCGGTTAAGATACTGTCAAAAGAAAATACTAAATTCAATAATGCAATTTGGGTTACTGCTGCGGTTAGTGAATTGCTTGCTTTTCCTTTTTCAGTTTCTTCTTCGCCTTCTAATTTATGATGGATTTCGGTAACAGATTTGTACAAAAGAAATAGACCTCCGCCAAAAATAATTAAGCTTTGCCCGGTTATTCCAGCACTAAAAAAAGAAAAGTTGATTGTGAATAAGATGTCTTGTAAGCTCAAAACCCAAGTGATTCCAAACAATAATATTATTCGAAACAACATCGCAAGTAATAGTCCGATGCGTCGTGCTTTAGGCTGATCTTCAACTCTTAATTTTCCGGATACAATTGATAAAAATACAATATTGTCAATTCCTAGAATGATTTCTAAAAAAGTTAAGGTCAATAAAGCAATAAGTGCATCTGATGTAAATAATACTTCCATGTTGTATTAGGGTTTAAATTGTATTATACGTTATTAATTATTGTTTTGTTACGGTGCCGCGTTGTTTTTTGGAATCACCTACGTAGGAATATTCAAAAACATAGGAGTTGGTACTGGTGGTTAAAATTTTCATTTGAACCGGTTTTTTCTCTTCTCTATTTTTGGGATGTATATTTTGAATGATGTATTCACAATCGTTGGTCCAGCGGACTTTAAACGTATCTGTTTTTCCTTCATAGGTTTCAATTTGCATCGAATCATTTCGTACAAAACTACTGGTCAATTTTTTACCTTCAATTTCGGTTTCAGAGGTGAAATTTCCCGTTTTGAAGTTTTTGCAGTCGCGCTCTTGTTGGTAACAAGATGTGAGGAGTAGTAATAAGAAGAATGTGCTTGCTATTTTCATGTGATTTGCATTACTTGTTCTCTGCATCAAATAAACTTTTTAATACGGTATTGATGCCTTTGAAAATTAAAAACATTGCAGCTAAGGAAATTAGTATTCCTAAAATAAGCACGTAAACATACAATGGATGCTTTTCGTTTTTAAAAGCGCTAGTAATCACTACGGGTCCTAAAAAAAGGAGTGGAAGTGCTGCGGCTAAATATTTGATGCCTTTTGTAAGTAGGGTTTTGTTTGTTGCCATTTATTTTGAATTATGATAAAAATCCACGGCATTTCTTACGCTGCCGTGTGTACTTAAAAGTTCGTTGGCTTCTTCGTAACTCACCGAAATTTCATCCATTATCATGCGTGTGCCACGGTCTACTAATTTATTGTTACTCAGTTGCATATCCACCATCTTGTTACCTTTTACTTTACCTAGCTGAATCATGGTGGAAGTAGAGATCATGTTCAATACTAGCTTCTGTGCGGTACCCGCTTTCATGCGCGAACTGCCTGTTACAAATTCAGGTCCAACTACCACATCAATAGGAAATTGAGCGGTTTTGGATAGTGGACTTTCGGCATTACAACTGATGCTGCCTGTGCAAATATTATTTTGATTACACTTCTCTAATCCACCAATAACATAAGGTGTTGTTCCAGATGCAGCAATTCCAATTACCACATCGTTTTCGTTAATATTCCATTGTTGCAAGTCGATCCAGGCTTGTTCGCGATCGTCTTCAGCAAATTCAACTGCTTTGCGAATAGCCGTGTCGCCCCCAGCGATGATGCCAATCACCAAATCAAAAGGGACACCAAATGTAGGTGGACATTCAGAAGCGTCTACGATACCCAAGCGTCCTGAAGTTCCGGCGCCAATATAAAATAAACGACCGCCTTGTTTCATTTTTGAAACTACTTCAATCACTAATCGTTCGATTTGCGGTAAGGCTTTTTCGATGGCCAAGGGTACTGATTTGTCTTCTTGATTGATATTGGTTAACAGTTCGCTAACCGACATTTTTTCCAAATGTTCGTATTTTGAGGACTGTTCCGTAGTTTTGGTAAAGTTCATTTCTTTAGTTTTACTGGAGTTGAAAATTAGTCAAAAATTAATGTGAATGTCCCATTTCTATTAAATAGGCTAAGGCAAAACCAAATACAATCATGGTAATTTTGGCCAAATTGAATTTATGTCCCTCGTTACTTTCAAATATAATCGTTGATGAAATGTGAAATAAAATCCCTACAACAACCGCTGAAATTTCTTTAGCATAGTGTTGTGCAAATTCCATTTGATCTGCTAATAATGTGCCGAGTGGGGTCATGAGTGCAAAGGAAAACATAAAGGCAAAAATTAGCCATTTGTTCATTTTGGCATTTACAAAAAATAAGGTCAAAATAATAGCAATTGGAAAATGGTGTATGGCGATGCCGTAGGCTAAATTTTGATTTTCATGTATCGGAAACCCTTCTAATAAAGCGTGAAGGCACAAACTAAAAAACAACAACCACGGAATGTGATGCAATTCGTTGTGCGCGTCGGTGTGCACGTGAACATGACCGTGTTCAGCGCCTTTTGAAAAGAATTCTAAGGCAATTTGAAACAAGATCCCCAGCATAATGAATACGCCCACTGGAAGTGTTGCGTGTGGTGCTTCGCCTGCATGCGCATGTGTTTCGCTAAACAATTCGGGTAGCAAGTGCAATACCGTTAGCGAAAGTAAAAAAGCGCCGCTAAAAGCGAGTAAGAGTTTGATGTTGTTTTTCTTTTGAGGTTTCAAGAATAAAGCCATTAAGAACCCTAGAATAATCGCAAAAAAGGTGATAATATACTGCATTATTTAAAAATCATAATTAAACGTTCGGATTGCGTTTTGTAATAGTTTCGCAATTTGTAATCGCCAAAGAGGTCCAATAAAAAAATACCTGCTTTGTCCATCATTTTTTCAAAATCTTCCAAGCGAAGGGCTTGAACCTTTTCGGTAAAATGATACTTTTTGCCTTGATCTTCAAAGTTAATTTCTTTATAAATGTGTCCGTCTTTCAAATACCGCTTGAGGTGAAAATCGATCCCGTCAACTGTTTTTACTTCTTCGGGCACTAAATTGGCCAACACATAATCAACATTCATAAAATCCAATACGGCAAAACCGGTTTCAGTCAAACTGTTGTGAATTGCTTTCAGTGTCTTGTAATTATCGGCGTCGTCTTCAAAATACCCAAAGCTAGTGAATAAATTAAAAATAGCATCATATTTTTCGGCAAATGGTTCGCGCATGTCGTGCACTTTAAAATGCAGCTTGTCATTGGCAAACTTAGAAGCTTCAGCGATGCTGTTTTCCGACAAATCGGCCCCTGTAACGTCATAGTCAAGCGAATTCAAATAGATTGCATGACGCCCTTTTCCACAAGCCAAATCCAATATTTTTGCTTCTTCTGGAAGATTTAAATACTGGGTCAAATTGTCCATCAACAACTGCGCTTCGTTGTCGTTTCGTTCTTTGTATAATATGTGGTAGTAGGGTGTATCAAACCAAGAAGCAAACCAATTTGTTGTAGCAGTTGGGTTTGTTGAATTGGGAACAGATGGATGATCAGACATTAATTCGGTTTTCATTTCATTCAAGTAGCAAATTTAATGTATTTTTGCACAAGATTACCCTAATTATTGCGATTGTATTTGATTTTTGCAATCGAACTTGAAATTGAAGCATGGAAAATTATAAAATGACGGCCAAAACTTTTTTTGGTTTTGAAGAACTAGTAGCCAAAGAATTACAACTTTTAGGCGCCCAACAAGTAGAAATTGGAACCCGTGTGGTCCATTTTAAAGGCGATAAAGGATTTATGTACAAAGCTAATTTGGCGCTGCGTACAGCATTAAAAATCTTAAAACCCATCAAAACGTTTCGAGCTCACAACGAAAAAACCTTATATGATGGTATTATGGCGATTGATTGGAGCGATTATTTAACGCCGCATCTTACGTTTTTGGTAGAAACCACCTTGCATTCTGAAAATTTCAACCACAGTCAGTTTGTAGCTTTGAAAACAAAAGACGCCATAGTGGACCAATTTAGAGCGATTGACGGCAAACGCCCAAGCATAGATAAAGATTTTCCCGATTTGCAAATTCACGTGCACATCGACCGCGATACGGTAACAGTTTCCTTAGATTCTTCTGGGGCTTCGTTGCACCACAGAGGCTACAGAACGGCCACCAATATTGCGCCCATAAACGAAGTGTTAGCAGCAGGTATGTTGCTGTTATCGGGTTGGGAAGGCAAAAGTCATTTTGTAGATCCCATGTGTGGTTCGGGAACTATTTTAGCCGAAGCCGCCATGATTGCGTGTAATATTCCGGCCAACATCAACCGAAAAGAATTTGGTTTTGAAAAATGGACCGATTGGGATGCCGAATTATTCGACAACATTTTAGAATCCTTATTGAAGAAAACCCGCGAGTTTCATTACACTATTAAGGGTTATGACAAAGCGCCTAGTGCCGTTTCTAAAGCCAAAGACAACATAAAAAACGCCAATTTAGACGAATATGTAAAAGTGAGCAATGACAATTTCTTCGATTCGAAAAAAGAAACCGAAGGGCCCTTGCACATGGTGTTTAATCCGCCATATGGCGAACGATTGGATATCGACATGGAGCGTTTTTACCGCGAAATAGGCGATACCCTCAAACAAAGTTACCCCAATACCAACGCTTGGTTTATTACGGCTAATTTAGAAGCCTTGAAATTTGTAGGTTTAAAGCCGAGCCGAAAAATCAAGCTTTTCAACGGAAAGTTGGAAACCCGTTTTGTGAAATACGAAATGTATGAAGGAAGTAAGAAGGGGAAATATCGGGAGCAGGAGGGAGAAGAGTGAAGAGTGAAGAGTGAAGAGTGAAGAGCAAAGAGAAAGAAGGGAAAAGGGAAAAGGGAAGAGGGAGAAGGGAAAAGGGAAAAGGGAAAAGGGAGAAGTAAAAAGTATCAACAATAAAATTTCAATAATAAAAAAGATGAATAAAAAAGTAAAAGCATTTCTATACAATTTCTTAGGGTTTGTGGTGATTTATTTGCCTACGTTATATCTTGTAGATCATGTAACTCATTTGCAAGGCATTTGGATTCCGATGACGGGTTTTATGGTTGCCTTATTGCTAGCACCCAAGTTTCAAGCCCTTAAAACCCACGACGGTGAAAAAATATTCATGAAGTGGCTTTTTTTCAAAGGGGTAAAAGAAGTGAAGTAAAGGGACGGATTCCATGCAAAATTCTAACAACCTCAATTTCTTTTTCCGTTACAACTCTGTAGAATATTACATGTTGTCCAGTTTTAAAGCCAAGAACATTTGTTTCAACGATTGCGTATGATTTTCCTAGATTAGGTTTATTTACTAGTTCTTGACAAGAATCAATGAGTAAAGAATAATACATTTCGGCTTGGTTTTCAGACCAAGTCTCAACAGTATAATTCCAAATTTCTCCCAAATCTTCAACGGCTTTGTTAGTCAAGTAAAACTTAGCCATTACTTTTTTCTTGATTTTAGAGTTTCTAAATGTTTTTTGGGATCAAAGTCAACAGCTCGACCACTATCAATTCCTTCACGGATTGCATTATGCAAAAGGATTATCCGGTTTTCTTCTTCTTCCAAAAGTCTAAGACCGGCTCGTACTACTTCACTTGCGTTACTGAAACGACCTTTTTGGACAGTAGATTCGATAAAACTTTCAAAATGATTGCCTAAAGATATTGATGTGTTTCTTCCCATGATTTCTTCAATTTCTTGTAAAGTTACCAAATTTTGGTAATTAAGCAAATAGTTCTAAGAAATTCTGAGAAAATCACTTATAACGTTTTGCGGCTTGCTCTCAGTGGCGTTGAGCCAACACCAAGCCATTACAAATATAACAAAACATTCCATTCAGCAGCGGATTTTCCGTAGGAAAATCCGGAAGTAGCCATTGAAGCAAACCGCTGTTGTGCGTTCGGTTTTTTACTTTTCTTTAAAGGTTTTTAAGCATTGAATCATTATAGACATATTCATTTTTAAATTCTTTGTTCTTGATGCAGAAGCGTTTACATAATAAAAATTTTTATCAGATTTGCTTTCTGTTATTAGTGATATTATTTCAACTTCTCCATAATTTCCAGAATTTGATTTGTAATGTATAAAATACGTTTCATTTTCAAAAAAAGTTGATTTTCCAGATTCAATTAATTTATATCCTAAATTCTGTTTTAGCTTTGCTAAAATATTTTCATATTCAGCTTTTAAATTTTTCGAATTAGATAAACCTTTAGTTTTTTGTATGGAAATTACATCCATAAAGTTTTCATTGTCTTGTTTTGACCAAGCATTAATTCCTAAAATAATTTCATCATTATTGTCAAAATTTTCAACGTTCCATTCCCAATTTTTTGGTATAAATAATTCAAAAGTGTTGTCTGGATAGTTAACTTTTTGTTTAGCAAATTTCACGGGATATTTTTCATATTGTCTCAAGTAATAATCTTCGCTTGAACAAGATAAAAAAATGAAAAGTAAAAAAATATATGTTATTGATTTCATTTAAAGTTATTTTTATGCGTTCCACTAAACTGACGGCTAACGTTCGGCGGCTTTGCGTCTGTTGCTGCTGCAAACACTGACCAAAACAAACCTACAAAATTAAATTGAAAGACAGAATTGTAGTCACTAGATTATTTTCCACGAAGAACAAAATAGCAGGCGCAAACCCAGCAATAGCGCAAAATGGCTGTTAGCAGTAGTAGCTTTGTATCTATATTTTTTTCACAATTAGTATAATGAGCGAAATTATTACAGCAATCATAAAAACTGGAAACCTAATTTCAATCATTTTGTCATAAGAATTCATTTCGTGAAAACTCTTCCAATCTTTTCTATTATACCAACAATATATGCTCAAAAGTACAATCGAGCCAACTAAATAAATACAATATTCTTCCACTTGGTTTTTATTTTGATTACAATAGAAATTCTTTTTCTCTATTTACATTTTACTTTCTGCGCAAACTTTGGAGCTATTACTGCTAACGTTTTGCGGCTTGCTCTCAGTGGCGTTGAGCCAACACCAAGCCATTACAAATATAACAAAACATTCCATTCAGCAGCGGATTTTCCGTAGGGAAATCCGGAAGTAGCCATTGAGGCAAACCGCTGTTATAAGCCGTTTTTATTTATATTGATAGAATGTAACCCTTCCTTTATTTTCAGGTTTGTTAACACGAATTAACTTTTCCGTAGGGTAGATATCCAAAATTTCTATAGTGTCTTTACCATCAATAATTTGATTTTCTTCCTCGTTTAATTTGATTTTAAAACCTATCCCAATATTTTTTCGATCTATTGTATCCAATACTATTTCGTACTTCGGGTATAGATTATATTCACTATATTTATATTCATGTAATTTTTCTAATGTTCCTTCAGAATTTAGTATAAAAGCATATTCTAAATCATAAAATTCTTTATCTAATTTGAAAGGACTAATAATTTCGTTACTATTTTTTAGTTCACTTATACTATCCAGATTCTTAATGGTTTTGGAGCTAATTTGGTTGTTAAATACAATATATTTTGCAACTATATTAGAATTTTTTGGTAGCTCTGATTGTTTAGAGCAACCGATGGTTAAAATGATTAATATTATTAATTTTAGTATTTTCACTAAGGTTTCGTTTTTTAAAATGTCTTATAACGTTTTTCGGCTTGGCACAGTAGCGACTGCGTGAAACGATTATTTTCTTGCTAAGATAATATTTAATTACGGGAAATCGAACGTTGTTATAAAGACTATTGTAGCTATTGCGCCAAACCGCTGTTATGTGCTGGCATTATTAAAATTCTATTTTATGTATTGTACAGTAGTAATTTGGATCACAACCATAAATTTCGCAACCGCCCAAATGGATTAATCCTTTTTTTGCTTTTCTCATGGTCTTTTCACTAGGCAAACCATAAACAATGGGAATTATTTTATCGTAATGATTTTTAATACATTTTGGTTTTCGACTTTTTACGTATAAACATTTACCAGTATATAAAATATTTAAGTCTATATCTTTATACACGCTAACACTATCTAACACAAAATCTCGGGCAGCAAGTTGAGTTATTTTTATTCTATACTTTCCGGTAGGAACTTTCTTCTCAAGTTTATAAAACCCTGTTTCATTTGGAACTGCGCCCGTTATCACAGAATCGTTTTTTACTAATAAAATTGTCAAATTTTTATATTCTGTTTCTGAATTCGACAAAGTTATGTGACCAGAAATTTGAGAATTTTGACAAAAAATATTTGTAAGTAATGACAAAAAAATGATTGTAAATATATTTCTCATAGGTTTTTTTGCAACGTCTTCACCGCTTGCACATAACGTTCCGCGGCTTGGCGCAGAGGCGGGTTGTTTAATTGTTTTATTGTAAAGATATTAAAATTTCTATTGGGCACATTTCCGACTTAGAAAAAACAAAACAGCCATTGCGCTAAACCGCTGTTATAGCCAGTTTTTCTTACGTCAGTCGCCATACTTTCTATACCAATTTTCTTTAATTTTCCAGTTGTCGTCAGGTCGTTCAGCAACTTTTTCATCTAATCTTTTTATCTCTTCTGGGTCGTCTGTGTAAACAAAATGTGTTGAAGGCGAGTCGAAAAAGTTACGAAAAACCCAAAATGTCACGGTTGTTCCATTGTTCTCTTTATTTCTTGATATTCCAATGTCATTTCCGCCATTTGAAACAATTGGGAATTCAAAAGGTAATTCACAAACCCAACCATTCCAGCTTACATTCGGATTTAGTTCTTTGTTTTTTACTTGTTCTACGATTTCATTTCTTTTGTTTTCAAGAATGAACCAGTCTACTTTTTCTATTGCTAGATTAGTTTTATGTCGGTATAACGTCAAAAGAAAGAGTAGCGAAAATGTCACAAGTTTTGCAATACGAAGTTTGGTTAATACTTTCCTTTCTTTAATTGTCTTTACTAATTGAACTATTGTCAATATCAAAAGTGTCAAAGTCAATCCTAGCCATATAAATGCTAAAAAGAAAAAATTCATATAGTAGTAGTTTATTAGAGTTATAATAACCCAAACTACAATTGTCCATATAAGTCCTTTTTTTGTCACGGTGTCTGTTTTCTAAAATTGGCTATAACGTTCCCAGGCTTTATGTCTGTTGCTGTTTTTATCACAGACTAAAGCAAATATACCGAAAACTTTTGGAAATAAAACGTGATGAAAAAGAAAAAAGATAAGAGACCAAGCGTCCAAGAAAGCCCAAGCGCAGCAATAGCATAAAACCTGTGTTAGCAGTAGTTGTAATAATTAATTTCTTTTTTTGATTATAATGAAATAGAGTAGGTGATAGACAATCCATGTTATAAGACAATCCAATATAAAGTTTTGTGGATTCCAACCATGATGTAAATCATTTTTGTCCATCCAAAATTGTTCATAATATTTAAATGGAAAGCCAATATTTGAAACTGGAAGCTCCGTTTTTTGTCTTGTCAAAAGTGAAAACATTAGACTAAAATAGGAAATTACGCAAAACGAAATTGCCGAATATAGAATTGAATTAAATATTATTTTTCGCATCTCGTAATTAAGTTACAAATGTAGAATTTCTCCAGGTTTAGCTTCTTTTATTTTAGTAATAATCTCTTCGCCATGCTCATATGATCTACATTGAACAATAATTTTATTCGGTGCATTTTTAATATCGTTTTTCACAGCCAAATTTCCAGCCATCATAACTTCAATTTTTAATGTTCCAATAATTTTTGGTCTTATAAGTTTCATTTATAATTAGTTTTTTAAGCGCAACACAAACAATTACTGCTAACGTTCCGCGGCTTGGCGCAGTGGCGGGTTATTAAATTATTTGTCTAAAGTACTCATTTTTTCTATTTGATGATTTTCCGCCTACTGAAATACAAAACCAGCCATTGAGCCAAACCGCTGTTACCAGAAGTTTTTTTATATGCACTCATTTCGTACTTTAATATTTTTTCTTTCGAGTTCTATTTTCATTTCAAGCCACTTTTTGTCATTTAATGTTCCTGCTGGATATATTTTACGCCTATAATTTTTAGTTATAATTCTCAAATTATTTGGTTGTTTTGCTTGACTTTCGTATACTATAATTTCTATTTCAGAATTTTTATAAATGTCTTTTATCCACCAAAAATAATGATTTCGAACCACAAAGTAGTTTTTCGAAAACTCAAAATAATGCATACAATATGCGTTAAAAGCAAACCAAAAAGTACATATTGGAATTAAAAATATTAAGCCTTTCATATTTGAAATTTTGCTTTTTGAAAATATTATCATTCCAACAAATAAAATGATTAAGCTCCACAACATAATTCCACGAAAAGAGAAAATAGGATTTCCTTTAAATTCTTCAAAATGTTCTTTTTCTATATCTTTTTTGTTTGTTTCATTTGTACTTATTTCAAATTTATTTTTTTTGTCAACTACAATTTGTTTAATGAATGATTTAATTTCCCAAGAGTTTGAATACATATCATCAAAAATATATTCCGTGATTTTATTTTGAAATTGTAAAGTTGTTACTTCCATTTGATAGCTAAATAATCCAAAACCTTTCTTTCCAGTCATTTTTACATTTTGGATATCTTTCCAATAGTATGTTCTGTTTTTTATCGTTATTTTCTCAAAGTCTAAAATAATTTTTGGTGTGTTTTTGATATAACTTTTTGCAAAACTAAAACCGATAAAGTAAACAAGTACGCCGAAAATTGGCATTAAGTAAGTTTTGTTTTCTACTTCGTTATTTAGCCACATTTTGTAAAATATATAAATCATAAAAGTTCCCAATGCTGTAAAAAACAGCAATGAAAAAATTATTGAGAACCAAACCGTCTTTCGGTTTTCTTTAGAAGTAATTTTCGTCATAAAATTTCTGGTAACGTCCCGTGGCTTGGCTTGCCGTTGCGGGTTCGTGATTAATTTGTTTTCCGCTAAGATAAGATTTTCCAGCGGAAAAACGACATCTGGCTTAAACAGCTCCAGCAATGGCGCCAAACCACTGTTAGGCGATGGCTATTTCATAGGTACATATATTCCATGTACTCCATTTTCTGGTTGGTAATAAAATTGTACAAGATAATTTTTGTCTGTTATGTATTGATATCTGCGTCTATATGATTTATCTCTGAAATCATAAATATCTGCAATTAAATATCTTTGTTCAATTAGGTATTTAGTAAGTTCGATATCAAAATTAGCGACTTCTTGTTTACCTTTTATATATGTGTAATAATCAACATGTAATAAAAATTTCTTTTCAGGTTCTTTTCTTATTATAGACCAAAATTCGTCTGTCAATTTTAAATCTCCAGGAACATAATTAACATCAATTTTTTTAGAACTTTCTTCCGAATCGATTTTCAGATAAATGTTGGCAAAACCAGATTTTATGATTTCACCATTCACTTGGAGAATCAAATTGGCATTTTGCGAAAATGAAAGACAAGAGAAAAATAAAAAGTATAGTGATAATTTTTTCATTATGGATTATTTAAGCGGTAGTTGTTTTTAGCTTGCGCCTAACGGTTTTCGGCTTGGCGATGTGGCGGATTTTTAGCACAAAAGTTCAATAGAATTATTGCTGTTGAACCTTGTACAAATGTTCCATAGAAGCACTTCAGCCGCCATATTGCCAAACCGATGTTAGCGGTAGTGCTTTTAATGTGTCCAATTTTTTATTTTTCCGTTATCTTCAATCCAAGTTTCAATATAAATGTCCTCAGATATTGGTTTTCCCTTGTCTTTTATAATGTCAAATTTTAAATTTTTCAAAGCATTGAACATTTTGGTAATGCAAAAATTATACTCGTCTTTCTCGTAATACTTTTCAATTTCTTCATCAGTATAAAGCATTCGAACTCTTGATACATTTCCGTTTTCGTCTATTGTTACTAAATACTTTTCGCCACAGTTATAATCGTTTTTATTTTTCCATTTTGTCTTTTTGAGTTGTTTGAATAAGACATCAGAAACCTTATTTTTATCTCGTCTGTCAATTCTTTTTGGGTCGTCAATATAGTTGTCAAAATCTTCTATCCTACCAACAATTCCGTTTGAAATAGTAATAACTTTTTCTCGTTCAAATATCTTGTAAAAAACTCCGTCCCACCTCAATACTTTATTTGTCAAAGGAAAATTTACATAACCGTCAAACCAATCAATAAAAACTTTTTCGTTTTTTAACTTGTTCCCAAAAATGGATTTCATTTTTTCAAAGGATTGAGCCTTATTAATTTTTCCATTTCTCAATTCACCACAATTTATAATGTCAACAAGGAATAAACTGTCGTTCTCAATTTTATAAATTGCTTGATAACCTCTCCAACAATTTAAAGATGCTCCGTCTCTAAATTCAAGTCCAAAAAGTTGTTCTTTCTTTGCTGTGTCTTGTCGTTGTAAATATTGCTCAAGAATAAGGTTGTACGTCGCAATTGTATCTTTTCCATAAATCACATAGTCTGGCATTTGTGGACTAGCTAAAAGTTCTGTCGTCCAAAGTGTCAGAATAAATACGATTATATGTTTAAGTGTTGTCGTCATAGCATTACCGCTAACGTTTCGCGGCTTGCTCTCAGTGGCGTTGAACCAACACCAAGCCATTACAAATATAACAAAACATTCCATTCAGCAGTGGATTTTCCGCAGGAAAATCCGGAAGTAGCCATTGAAGCAAACCGCTGTTACCAGCAGTATTTATTTCACACTCAATTTTACAATACTATCATTTGCTAATACATTTCCCTTTTCATCATATTCTTTCAGTATAAAATTCAAATATAAAGTATCATTTTTAATTTCCATTGGTACTTTATCAAAGTTGACATTTTCAAAATTCAATTCTGCAACTTTACGCTCAAAAATTAAAAGCTCTTCTTTAGTAAATTCATAGTCACAGCATCTACCTAGTAAACCTCCAAATTTTTTGTATATAGTTATGTTTTCAACTTTTTGTAAATTTTCATTCGGCGCAAAAAAAAATAAAAAAATTGACCCCAATATTGCTCCAAAAATTCCATCTACAATCCATCCAATAAAGATTAATAATGGAGAAACTAAATACAAGGAAAAGTAAATTGAAATTTTTTGAAATGGTTTTATAGTTTTAAAAAATAACAATATTCCCGTAGCATAAAATATTAACTTTAATCCAAATAATAATTTTCGATTAAGACTAATGTCAAAATTCTTTTGGCACAAGAAATTTATAATTAAAAAAATAACTAATGTCAAATGTATTTTTAGTAAAGTATTTTTTTGCAGTTTCATGAGATATTGCTGGTAACGTTCCCGCGCTACACGCAGGCTGGGATTAAAATGCGTAATTTTTCTGTTAAAAACAAATGTATCAAACACAAACTATTTTCAAATTAAACCAATTGCCCAGCTTGCTTGTAGCGTGTGTTAGCAGAGGTTTTTATTCACGGAATTTATATTTGTAATTGTCTTTTAAAATTTTTTGTTCAGTTTCGGTTATTCTCATAAAAGCAATATTTTGACCGTATCCATATCTGCTTTGGCCAAGACATTCAACTATTCTAGTATTTTTTGCTTTTATTTTTTCTTGACAAATTTCAAATACATTTGAGTCTAACCAATCTTTAGAATATTTGGGATTGAACTTTATAATTTCGTCATCTAGTTTAAATTCAATTGTAATTGGTCCGGAAGGACTTTTCCATTTTTCAGTAATGTTTTGAGGTTTGAATGAGCCATTTGATAGATTTGAAAACATTTTAATTACGTTTGTATAAACATTATTTTCAGCACAAACATCAGCTTCTAAATCTAAATAAATCATTTTTCTCTTATCTAGACAAGCTAAATCAAATTCATCCAATTCCATTCCTGGGTCGTATTTTTTTTCAAATATTTCGGAATACTTCTCAATTCTATTCAAATGTAATTTTTTAAATACTTCTTCATCATTAAGCTTATTTAAATCTTGAAAGAATCCACATTTTCTCAAAATGGAAATATCCTTAAGAACAGTTTCTTTAGAAATCTTTTTTTCAGGAATCATATTTTGATTTTTTATCGGATTGTCACAAGATATAAAAACTATTAAAAATAATATTGTAAACTTCATTTCTACGGTTTTTTTTCAAAATCTCTGCTAACGTTTTCGGGCTTTGCGTTCGGGCGGGTTTCGGAGCACAAAACTGTCAACCAGCACTGAACTTGAATAGAAGCACAAAGCTCCAAGTTTGCACGTCACCCCGCCTGACGCAAAACCCGTGTTAGTGGCTGCCTTATTTATTGTCAGATTATTGTTATTCGTCATTGTTTTGCAATTGACATTGCTTCCATAAATTCATTTACGATTAGAGCAGCTTTTGAAAAATCTCCACCAATCATAATTGGTGCATTAATTATCAATATTTTGTCTCCAATAACTGTTGTTGCAAAAAGTTGAATGTCGGTTTGAGTGTCTACTTGTGTCGGAACTTTGCCAACTTTGAAATACCAAATAAACCAGCCCTTTAATCTTGTCATTACCCATTGACTGTTGGGGTTTATTACTTCTACTCCTAAGTCGCTCTTAAAATATTCCAATTCATATTTTGAATAAGTGTCTAAAAGTTCTGTTTGGTTACTAAGGTTTTCTCCTTTCGTGTCCTTTTTATAACCGGAAAACTTTAATGCCATTATTTGTATTGTCTGATTGTCAATGGTCACAAAATTGTTTTGAGGCGAAACAGTCACTTGTCGTTTTATAGGAAATTTGATTGAAGTTGTAGAGTTTGAGTAGATTAATTCATTGTTGATTTTTTGCAGCTTACCGTCAACTGTTGAAAATGATACTTGTCCGTTCACTGTCCTAGTAAAAAGTCCAAGTAGAATTATTAGAAAGAATGTTCTTGTCATAATGTTATTTGTTGTTGTTCTCTTAATTGCCATTTCAATGCTTGTCTGTTTTATGCTAATACTGTCTGCAAAGGTTGCCACTAACGTTCCGCGGCTTGGCGCAGTGGCGGGTCGTTAAATTGTTTAATGTAAAGATATTAAAATTTCTATTTGGCACATTTCCGACTTAGAAAAATAAACCAGCCATTGCGCTAAACCGCTGTTATAGCCAGTTTTTATGCAATTTATAGAACATTGAAATCAATCTTATTGGATTTATACTATTTTTTGTTTGTTATGATTAGTATTTCTCTAAATATTCTTGCCAATTACTTGGATAAGTATCCATAGCTTTCTTTTTAATATAATCAGGTATTGAAGCTTTATTGTAATCAATACCTTTATCCTTTAAAAATTC
>JACCDN010353042.1_pt1 | contig 32969 bp, 14 predicted proteins | sample 7441691 | NCBI WGS metagenome assembly JACCDN01 (sample SAMN15323439, study PRJNA562643) | freshwater metagenome | isolation source: river surface water | place: USA:Blue River Watershed | collected 2017-08-16
ATGGGTTGCCATTTCAATCACCCAATTGAATTAAATGAAAATCTTACACATTTAACTATAGGTAGGAAATTCAATCACCCTATTCAATTAACTGATAAAATAAAATATTTATGTTTGCATTCAAATCCTCACAATTTGATTGATAATTTACCAAATGGCATAGAAGAATTAAAATTATGTAATGTTTTTAATTCACCAATGAATGATTTACCAACTTCTATAAAAATAATAAAATTTAATAATAATTTTAATAATGATGATGATGATTTTGATGATATTGATGATGGTTTTGATTATGAATATGAATTAAATTGCTTACCGATATCTGTCGAATATTTAAAATTAAATGTATCTTATAATAAAAAAATTTCAAATATTCCAAAAGGATTAAAAAAAATAGCATGTTCTAGAAATTATCCATTTATTAATGATTTTGCAAATTTAATTGTTGAAACTTTTTAAAAAAAAATAATTTTTATATTATATATGTAATTATGAACACTATTAAATCAAGAATGAATTAATAGAAACATATGATTATTTGATAATTGAAGATCATTAAATGATCCATTAGATAAATATATACATTTAATATTTTCAAATTATAATGATTAGAAAATTTGTATTAAAACTGATAATAAATATTATTGCACTTTTAATAATCTATACATTGGTTCAGATTTTAATCAAAATCAGATACATTTATCAATGTGACACTGTTTTAATCAATTGAATTAAATCAAAAAATGAATTAAAATAACAAATTTTACAATCATCATATTAATTTTCCAAAGCAAGTTTGATAGATTGTGGAGTTATATTTGAACCTAAATTTTTAAAAGTATTATTTTTTACTATTACAGCGGTTGGAACAAATTTAACATCAAACTTATCAAATAATTCGGTTGATTTAGCGGAACCATCTGAAGTGATTTTTTCAACATCAACACCATATGATTTAGCGACATCACATACCATATTATGTTGATTATTTAAATAAGTATGACAATGAGGGCAATGTTCTGAAACAAATATAAATAATTTTATATTATTTGATTTATTTTCATTAAAAGTGCGAAACATTTCAGGAATATTTTGTTCAGAAGTTACATTTGGAGTAGTATAATATATTGTTGTATTAGCATTATCAAAAAATATTTTATAACCAAGATAAATTACAACTAAAACAATGATTAAAATAAAAAAAGTATTCATTAAAAATAATTAGTATAATATAATCATAATATATAAAAAATTTTGTAAAAATATTTAAATATAGAAAAATTAATTATAAAAAATTTTGTAAAAATACATGTCTAAATATTTTTATATGTTCATAAAAATATTTAAATATAGAAAAATAAATTAATTAATTATAAAAAATATTTTCTATAAATTAATATATACATTTAATGTCCGAAACGATAAAAATATTTAAATCATTGGAAACATATTTTGAAATTTTATGTGCGAATGAAAAATGCACAAATTTTTCAGGAACAGAATGTAAAGAATTAATTAAAATATTATCTCAACCAATAAAAGATGAAACAAAATGTACTGATAATTTTATCAATGCATTAAAAACTTTTGCGATAGAACTTAAAAAAGCAGATTCACCAATAAGTTTATACACAATAAAAGGCAAATTAGGAGAAATTTTTAGATCAAGTAAAAATCGTGATTTAAATGATATTTCAACAAATGTAAACAATGCCAATTTGAGTGGATTTAAAATGGAAAATGATAATGGTGAAGGTTCTACATATCGTGATATTTTAAAAAATATTATTGAAAGTAATGTAAAAATTGACAATGAAAAAATTTTCACATTATGGATTGAAAATTCATTTCCATTGTACAGTCAAAATAAAAAATATTTTGAAAATGAAATTAAACCAAAATTAAATAAAATAAATTTATGTCAATTGAGAATTTTAAATGAATTTTTTAAAATAAAAGTTAATGGTGAAACTGTTTCTATTAAAGATTATATTGAAAAAATGGAAACAGAATACAAAGACAAAGAAGCAAGATTGAATGCCATTGTAGAAAACGGAAAAGCAACAATTACAAATTTATTACCGGACACATTAATTGATGCATTTAATGAATTTTTAATTAAACCTCCACATGGAGACAAAGAAGTGCCTGAATTTGTTTATGATAGAAATTGTTATTCATTAAAATTAACATCAACCGAACCATCAACTGAAACATACAAAGTTCCATCACCAAAAGCCATATTAGATTGGGCTAAAATTGAAGTGTATGATGACAACAGAAAAAGACAAAATGAAATAGTTGATGGTGCCGATGAAGAACCATATATTGATGCTGATGGTGAAACTTATAAATTTCCAGATTCATTTGTTGAAATAATTAATTACACTGATAAATGGCGATCAGATTTAACGGGTAGATTATTAAAAAAGGATGAAAAAACAGGAAAATTTGTTGAATATAATGAAACTGATTTATTAAAAGATGTGGAATCATTTCAAACTGCAGATGGAAATTGTGGTAAATTATGTATTTTTAATAAACCTGAAGAATGTGCTAAATTTTTTGAAAGAATGATGAAAAAAGATACATTGTCAATGGAAGAATTATCAAAAATAATTAATGATAAAAATTTTATTACAAGTTATAAAGCTTTAAAAGAAAACATTACAAGTGTAAATCCATTATTTGTTATTGGAACATTGAGAATGTTTGGATTTGATAAATACACTGAATTAAAAGATGACGGAACTAAAGTTGTGAGAATTGAAAGTTTTACTCGTTGGTGGAACAGATATGGTTCTAAAATAACAGGATTAACAGGAGCACAACATAAAAATGCCCCTCCATTTGTTCCAGAACCACCTGCTAATTTGGAATTATTTTTTAAATTGTTGATACTTTTTATTAATAATAATGAATTTGTTTTAAATCCACAAACAAAAGAATTAACCAATAAATCAAAAACAAAAAGTGTTGACAAAATACCACCATTTGAATATTTGATTGATAAAAATGGCAATAAAGTAAAAAATCTTAATTATGAAAAAGAAAAAGCCATTTTTGAAGGTAAAATTTATAATGATTCTAAACCAGAAAGTTTATCTAATTTAGTTGATTTAATGAGAAAAAATTCTCAATTAGGTGCTAAAACTGTTAATATGGCATTGCCTGAAAATAGAGCCAATTTGAATACATTATTGGGTTTGATGGTTGGTGTAACTAATGGTGGACATTTAAGATTGGCTAGAACACCCGCTTATTCTACCGGTAAAGGATATATTCCTATTGTTGGTGGTGGATATGATGAAAAAGTAAAAATGTTACCATGTTCTAAAAATGCTCATGAAATTTATAAAATAGGAGTTGAAACACTAAAAAAGAAAAATAAAAAATTATCTGAATCTGAAAATTTTGAATTGAATAATGAATTGACAGAATTAAATAATTTAGAACAAAAAGTGTATTATAAACTAAATACACTTGCACATTATGTAAAAATTATAAATGTTATGAATGATGAAGCACAAAATGATGATGTTACACTTAGCATGATGGACAAAGCAATACAAGATTATGAAAATTCAAGTAATAAATTAGCTGCAAAATCAGATACTACAATAAGTATTTTATTGAAAAAATTATTCGATGATAGAAGAGAAGCAAAATCATATTACAGTAAATTGAATTAAAAAACTTATACTTTTTACAGATGTGTCATGATTTTTATATAATATTACTTTACGAATACTAAAATTCTGTATATTTCTTATTAAAAATTTTTATATATAATAAACTTTAGTTTATTATATAAAAAGCAACAAACAAAATTACAAAATTTTATATGTTTTGTTTGTGCAGATGAATAATTTACCTCATGTATCTTAAAGGTCTTTTGATTTAACAAAATTCAAAAAACATAATTTATCTAAATCAATATGGTGAATTAAATATTGTAGCAGCAACACCATTAGCAATTCTAATAAAATTATATGTAGCAATGTATGATTTAAATAGATATTTATTATAATCAATATCGATAGGATATATTGAAAATGTGAATTCAAAAGTATTAAAATAAGATAAATTTATAGAACCAGAAGGTTGTAAAGATGTCGAATATAGTTCAAAAATATTCAATCCAAATCCATTATCATTTTTACTCATAGGATAATATAAAAATGGTGTTAATTCAGAATAAAATTTCATTTCATTTATTTGACCGGTTGAATTTGAATTAAGACTAAAATTAATATTTTTGATAAGAGGTTTATTTTCGAAATTAATTATATATTGTAAATATTTTTTTATAAAATCTGATAATTCTGGATTAAAAAAATGTTGTTTATAATTAAAATTTTGATTAACATTATTATTTAAAAAATATTGTACTTGTCCCATAAAAATAATATATTTGCACGGATTTATTGCTTCTAAAAACAATCTATTATTTAAATTAATAAAATATGATGGATTTGTATAAGTGATTTGTTCAATTAAATATTGATGTTTTTCAAGATAAAAATTTTTTCTTTCTTCTCTATCAATATAAATATAATTACATAATAAATACATATTTTTAAATACTAAATTTGTGGGCATAATAAAATTGTATTGTTTTTGAATATAAATACTTGTTGAATTTAAAGGATCTGAATTCATTGGTATATAAATTGATCCACTATATAAACCATATATTACAAATTTGATTGGTGAATCATTATTCGATAAAATTTTTGATAATTCTAAAATAAGATTAGTAGATGTAATAAATTGATTATCAGAAATTTTTCTATAATATAATATATAATTATTTACATTTAATGTTATTGGATCATAATTTCCAATATCAATACTGTCAAATTCTGCCCAAGCTATACCTTGATTAGATATTTGAAATAAAGGTTCTGACAATATTCCATTGCCATAATATGATTGAACATAAATATAATTTGATGGACTAAAAATACCACAATTTTCAAAATTATTTAATTGAATATTAAATCTGACTTGCATATATTCTAAACATAATAATGGTAATGCTGATCCAGCACTATTACAAAACCAAAACCACAAAGGCACATATAATGTTTTAGAATTAAAATTTTTATTTAAAAATTGATATGTGGTTAAATCTGGTGTATTTCCAATATATTCATCAATTGAACTATTGAAATTGTTCCAATTTAATTCTTGCATAACCGCCATCCATTCCCCCCATTGTCTAGAAACGATTTGATTACCAATTTCAATTTCAACATAATCAATTATTGCATATGCTAATTTTTGTGTCCATTTAAATTTTATTTTTTCATTAATATTATTATTATAATCATAAATTATTGGAATATCAGGTAATTCAATTACTAACCACATTTTATGTAATAAATCTCCTATTTTACCAATTTCAACAGTATATTTTCTTCCAAAATTTGTATCATACAAAAAATTTAATTGTATAGTTTCTATAGAAAAATTTGTATATCTTCTATATACGATTTTAAAAAAGGATATTTGCGGATTTTCAGATAAAATTATATTTTCTTCTCCATAAGCCACTAATATTATTTCTCCTGCAGGCATAAATTTAATATATTATTATATTTATCATTTTATAATGATTTTATTCTTTTTGCTTTTTTTACACCTTTTGACATTTATCTAACAAATAATAACCCAGCTAAACTTGATTGATATCTAACCACATTGTATTCATAAGTTGTTAAAAACATTTTAAAATTTATATCTTTCAAATTAAATATTAAATTTATCTCATTTAAATATTTTAAAAATTTTAATTTATCAATTTGAATTTGTATTCTAAATATGTTATAATTGCTCATATTTATTGCTCCAGATGGTTGAAAATCGGTTGGTTCTAAAGCAAAACTATAAGTATTATAATTTTTATCTAATATAACTTTAGTATTATATTTATATGGATTTAATACTGTTGTTATTTTATTATAATTTGAAAATGTATTTGAATCTAAAAAAATAATACCATCTCTTCTTAATCCATCTAAATAAAATTTTGTATTAATAATAAAATCATAATCAGAATTATGTAAATCATCTAAAGTTATATTTTTTAACGGATTAAAAAAATCATGTGTTAAAGTGATATTTTTACAAATTGTGATTTCATATTGATTGATGGTAATTTTAAATGTCCATATTAATTCTTTAACTAAATTATCTAATTCAAAATCAAAATTTACATTAATAATGTTATTTTTATTTGTTTCAAATTCAGATATATTTTTAATTAATTCATAATAATTATTTCTTTCTATTAAATTATCAATTTTTGATAAAGATAATTTTTTCCTTTCATCTCTTTCAATTAAAATATAATCTAAATTTAATTTTGTATTAATGTTTATTTTTGTTAAATTATTTATAAAATATGAATTTTTATATATATTTGTGTTATTTAAATATGTTTTTATTATTATGTTTGTATTCATACATGATATCAGTGGTATTGAATTAAAATAATTTTCAAAAAAAAACTTTATTGGTATTTGATATTTTTGTTTATAAGAATATTTTATATATGGTTTTATACCAGATATTATTTGATTTTCATTCGTTATTCCTATTCCTAACATATTATCCAATAAACCTTGTTTATTAATATTTTGAAAATTATCAATAAATATTTTATAATTAAAATTAAAATATTGTGATATTATTTCATCATTAAATAATAATTCCATCCTATTTATTATTTGTATTATGCCATAATTATTTATTAAACCGTTATTTAATTTTATTATATAATTAATCAATTTTTCTTGTATTTTTATATCTGCAAATATATTATCAATACTTTTTATATAATATGTTATAATTGATTCATTAAAATCACACAATATGCCCATTAAATATTTCCAATTAATTATTTTATTATTATTTATTTTTAACATTGAAAAAACATTATTCAATTCAATTTTACCCAATATATTATTATTATTTGTATCACCATTTTTTACTAAATTGTTTATAATTATCAAATTATTTATATTGTTATAATTCAAATCAATTATACTGTTAAAATATTTTTGTGTTGCCTTTATGAATTCATAGTTATTATAATTCTTAAACATCAATATATTCAAACCTTCAAAAAATAATTCGTTTGTTGTATTTACATTTGTATTTGGTTCTAACAATAAAAGTATTTGTCTATTAATAATATTAGCTAAATTATAAAATAAATTATTTACATATTCATAATCTCCATAAAGTGTAAGACCAAGTGTACACCAAGTTATATAACAAGAATAATAAAATATTAAAACAGGAACATTATTATATAAATTATTATTTTTTAATTGATTATTTATCAATGAAAATATTGTTATTTGACTATTTTCATTTTTATAATTATTTATATTAAAAATTTTTTCATTTATTGTTTCATTTATGCTAATACCAATATTATTTATTCCACCAAAATTTTTAATTAATAATGTGAATTGTGCATTGATATTTGTATAAATTGTATTTATAATATCATTCATCATTATATTGTATTTATCAATGTATAAATTTGTAGATGAAGTATAATTGTTGTATGTATTTATTATTATATTATAAAAAGTATTTGAACCCAAAGTATTTTCATCATATAAATTTAATTTTATTATTTGATTATTATATATTGATACAACATAATCACTATAATTATTTTTATTATTTTTAAAATTGTTCAAATTGTATTTAAATGATTCATAAATTGTTTCATTTTGAATATTTTTATAATAATTATTAATAGCATTTGATGGAATAACATTTGAATTTATATTATCCATATATATTGCAAAATTAGTTGTTAAATCAAATGTATTAATTTTCATACCATACCATATATATTGATGTGAATATGTTAAACATTGTTGTTGCAATGTATAATATGATGATAATTCTATATTTTCAAGTGTGTAAATATTAATCATCATATAATATAAAATATATAATTCATCAAAAATTTTAATATTTGATTCAAAATTATAATTTGATGTGTTTGAATTTGTATTTATTATTAAATAATTTAAATATGAATAATATATATTATAAAAACCAATGTAATTGATTAAATTTGTTTGAGGTGTATTTTCGATAATATTATAATTTATTATCCCCCAACAATTATTTAAAATAAATTTAAATATCACATCAACACATGTTGTCAATTTCATAGTTAAATCATCATTTAATTTATTCAAATAAAATGGTTCATCAATTATTGTGTCATAATTGGGCATTAATAAATTATTAATAATTTCGGGATTTATAACAGTTTCATTATTTGAAAATAATATCATATATAATTTAAAATATTCATCATTAAGTTTGTTTTTAAATTCGGTATTTTTTTGAAAAATAAAATAAATATATGTTTCAATCAAATAATATAGTGTATTTACATCAATCATATATTTTTGTACTATATATTGATTTTCAACAAATTCATAATAATCAAAATACACATTTTGAAAATATTTTGTCCATGTTTCAATGACATTATTATCATATGATTTATCATTTATCCAATAAATCAATTCTTTCAATGAATATATAAATTTTGTAAAAAATATTTTTTTATCAAGTAAATTATTGATGAGATTGAATATCATTGTATAACATGAATTTTTAGTTTCATTGTTGATTTTATCAATGTATTGAAGATTAAAATAATTTTGAATATTATTAAAATTAGTTAAATAATCTATTAATATTGAATTTGCTTCATTTATATGTTTATTGTATGTATTTAGAATATTATAATTACAATTATTTTTAATTTTATGTATAATAAATCTAATAATTACTTCAAATTTAAATACACAATTTAAAAAGTTTTTTGTATAAATAAAATTAGTATTTGTAGTTATTTCAAGTGTATTAAAAAATGTTATTACATCTTGTTTAAATTTGGTTTGTTCTACATCATTAATGTCTGTTGAGAATAATTGATAATAATAATAACTTAATAAAAAATTTTTTATATCAACATAATTTGTAAATGATGGAATATTTGAATATTTATTTTGAATAATCATATTTTTAATATTTGATATATTCGAATTTAAACGGAAAGAATAGTTATATGTGAAATATAATTGTATAATTTTGTTGATTATAATAATATATTCATTTGGATAATTTGAATTTTCACCATAATATGTATTTGACAATAATGCGTTTATTAAATCAATAAACATCCAAATGTACAGTTTCATTTTGTAATTTTTAATATTTTTAATTGCATATTCATTATTTATTATATTTAAATAATATGTATACAATTTTTTGTAAATAACTTTGTAATTATCAATAAAATTATTATAATTGAATTCATATAAATAATATTTTTCATAAAAGTTTTTATATGCATAATTGTAATTAATTTCAATTGGTAAAAGATCATAATCATTAGGTGTAATTATTGATAAATTATTTAAATTAGAAGCATTAAAACTTTGATTTTGTATATTCATTAATTTAGAAATGAAATATTGATTTTCACCTATATTTTCTAAAGAAGTCAATTCTGAAGTCAACGAATAATTTGAAACATAACCTTTAAAAGTTTCTAATAATTGGTTCAAACTATTGGTGCCTTTTCTTAAATAATTTTGAATAATATTATAATCATTTTGTAAATTATCATATTCAATAGAATAATTATTTAATAATAAACATGATAAATTATACAATAAATTAAAATCATTAATAACCGTTTTAGTATAATTGATTTTAGCATTATATGTAAAATCACTACTTGATATTAATTTGTTATTTATTGTATTATCTAAATCATAAATTGAACTTGAAAAATTAATTCCAAGTAATTTTAATGAATAAAATGTTAAATCATATTGATTTGGATTATTTATATTTATATCATTATTAAAAATCATGTTGATATTAGATATTAAATTTGTTATAGTTGGCTTGAAAACATCACTTGTAATAATGTCATTATTATACATATTTGAATTTCCAATGATATCATGATAAGAATTTATATATTTATTTGATAATAAATTGAATGTAGTAATGGGTGAACAAATAATTTTAGCTTGTTTTATTATGGTAATTATATCTATATGATTTTGTAAATTCAATGGGATATTATTGATTGTCAAATTTTTGTTTGCGTATGTTGGTTCCATATTGTATATTTGATAAATTGACCAATTTATAATTTGCATATATTGAGTATGATTTAAAACATCACTTAATTCAATATCAATTGTATTTTGTTCTAAATTATATTCAAGAATAATTCTTTTATCAATATCAAAATTTTTTATTAATAATTCTGTTGTTTCTGTTAATATTATCCAAGTGAAAAATAAAAATGTTAATATTTTTTTTTTCAAATGATTTGTGTTTATCATTAATTTTGAACTGATTTGTTCTGATTGCATCAAATTGACTATATTCGCAAATATTAAATTTGGACTGTATGCTTCATTCAAACAAACATAATTAAATATTAACTGAATTAATTCATTATAATTATCAATATTTTTAAAATAATTTAAAATTGGTGTATTATCATCCAATGTAAATTTTAATAAATCCAATTCATAAAATTCGACATAATTAACAAATTTTAAAAATAAATTATGATATGATTTATTATTCTCAAAATTATTTATTTCAATGTCAATATTTGATATTATTTCATTTATCCAATAATTTTGTTCAAAAGAAATATTATTATACATATTATCATAATTAAAAATTTGAAAAATTGATTGATTTGAATAAATGCTTGTATTTACAAGATATGTTTTATTTTGTTTAGATGAATTAATGTATAATTTAACAACATCATATAAAGTTTTTTTTTTTATTATATTTTCAGTATATATTTTGTCAAATGAATTTGTAATTAAATAATCTGTACACAATAAATATATAATTTTATTTATTACTTTTTCATAAATTAATGATGTTGATATTAAAATATTTATATATGTAGAATATAAACTATACAAATCATTTGTTTGCGATAAGATATTTAAATTATTATAAACCAAATTATAGTCATTATTACTAATTATTTTTTCATTTAATGCGATATCATACAAATTTTTTGTATAATCATCTAAAATTGTATTAGTGTTTAAATAATATAATGTTGTAAAATAACAATAATTTTCTAAATTAAAAAAATTTTTTAAATTATTAAAAATATAAGTAATCATTCTTTTCACAAACTGATTATAATAATTTGTAATATTTGTTGATGACAATAAATTATTATAAATAGATTTTAAATAATAAATTGAATTTTCAAAATAATATGTTTTATAAATATTATAATTTGTTTCCAATGGTATATTTTTATTTTCAAATATTTTTAAGAATATTTCACTATCAGTATAAATTGAATAAAAAATTTTATTAGTTTTAGCAATAATATTAATAAGTATATTTGAATATAATAAATTAAAATTTTTGTTAATCAATTCAATTTGTAAATATTTATAATTATTAAAATTAACATAATAATCATTAATTTGAGAATAATTTAAATTCTCAAATGTATTTTTAATTTCTGCATTATTTTTTAATATTGAAACGTATGTATTAACATTTTGATTAGTAAAATTATCTATTGAATCATTCTTATTGTTAATTAAATAAAAATACATTTTACTAAAATCAATATTTAAAGAATTATTATTTCCAGACAATAAATTTATTAAACCATCAACACAATCAAAGTAAATATTTGTAGTATATTTTGCTATAATATATTCACCAAATGTTGGTATTGAATTCAAATTATTTATATGTGCGTTGTATTTTAAAATATCAAGATCCATACATTTATAAACAAAATATATAAAATAATAAATGATGTTTATAAAATTAAAATTAAACTGCGTTATTTTATAGAAATTAATGTTATTGTTAGTAGTTGTTAAACTAATATTTGTATTATTGATGCTATTAAATTTGTTGATTGATACATTTATAACTGATATTGAATTATTATAATCAAATTCTGTTAATAAATATAAAAACAAATAATTACTGTTGGTGTTTGTATTTGATATTAAAATATTTAAATAATTTAAAAAAATATTATCATCAATTTGAGTATTTACACTGAATATATTGAATAATTTAGATTGATAATATTTAAAAACATCAATAATATTCAAATCTAAATCAAGAAAATTATTATATTGTTTTAAATTGTATTCTTTGAAAACATACTCATATTTAAATAAATATGGATTATTGTATATAGAAGTTAAATTAACAACATTATTAATTGTATTTACATTGTTGATATTAATGTTATCAAACATAGTACCAACCGCAAAAATTGTATAATAACAATTGTAATAAAAATTATTTTCATTATATAAATCTTTAAATAAAAATGCATTATTTTTTTCAACACCCGACCTAATAAAGTTGTTTAAAAAATTTGTAATATTTGTAAAATTAAAATTATTTTTGCTAAATGTATCTAAAGTAAAATTATAAATATCATTGAAATTAACAAATTTATTTTTATTAATAAATAAAACATTCATGAATAACAAAATAATAATATCATCATAATTATAATTTAATTTATTAGTTATATCAGGAATTGAATTTAAAAATTCAATATTATTTATTTTATAATTTAGCATATTTGTTTTAACAAAATAAAAATTATTGTAAATGAATGTATAATTATCCGAATTTTTATTATTCATTTTATAAATAAAATCTTTATTTTCAAACAAGTCAATTTCATCATAAGATAAAAAATTTGATTGAATAAAATAAATAATATTATCAATAATTTTTAAATTGAATTTGTCAATAATATCACTCATAAAATTTATATTAAATCCATTAAAAATATTAAAATAATACAAAATGAATGATAATGTTAAATCTCTTAAAACATTTAAATCAACATCAATTTTTACATTTAAAAGTAAATTTAAATCAATATTAAATTTAGCGATTAAAGTATAAAAAAAATAAATACGATATAATGGTGAATTTATTGTAAAAATAAATTTTTCATAATTAATTTCATTGATGAAATTAGTGCAATCATTTAATTTATTAAATTCAAAATTAGAAAATGAATTATTAAATAAATTTTTATCAACATATTTAAATTGTTGATACATGATAATATTATTTAAATTTTTAATATGTTCATTTTGTGTCGAATATATCATTTCATAATTTATATTTTTAATGTCATTTAAAAAATTATCAATATTTTTAATATTGGTTTCATTAATAATTTTTGATATTTCATTATAATAATTTTGAATAATTGTATACATTTTAGCATTAGTGATATATTTATTTAAATCATTATCAAAAGTATATGAAATATTTATTTTAATTTTATTCAATGTTTGTTTTAACAATTCAATAAAATTTATTTTAACATCATGCAAATATTCATCAAAATTTCTATTAAATAATAAATTATTGTTTGTAAATTTGTTATTAGAGCATGAACATATATAACTATTTGAATTTGTGAATATATATATTGATGAAGAACATGGAAAAATTACTCTTGATTTGTATGAATTAATATATAAATTTGATAATTTACCATTAGAATCATAAATATTTGAAATATAATTAAAATTTTCATTGTTAAAAACAATTGATTCAACAATCAATGTCAACAGTGTATTATTTAAAATTGATTGAAATAAAAGTGTTTTTGTATCATTATATACACTTACATAATAAAAAAATAAATCTTTATTTAAATCAAAATAACTCAAATTGTTAGTCACTATATCAAATAAATTATTATTATTTATATAATTTGTTGTCAAATCATAATTTATAGTGTCTTTTTGTATTGACATTTTAGTAATAGAACTTAAAAAATAAAACATTGTATTAATATAATCATAATCATTTGAATTATTATTATAAACACTATTTAAAAATTCGATAGTATTATAACCAAAATAAAAATTTTCAATAATATTTGTATAATTTGATAAATGATTATTTGTAAAAGGTTGAACAAAAGTTGTCATTTGAAACATTTCATAAATATTTTTAGAATACAATATTAAATAAAAAGTTTTATTATTTAGAATTAAAACATCAGGGTTCATAATATATTCAATTAATTTATCATTCAATAAATTAATATTAGATGAATAAAAAGATAAAATATTATCGATGTTTAATTTGTCGTTATTTACAATTTTTAAAAAATTTTGAATTGTAGTTGGTTTATTGTATGAAATCAAATTAATATATATTTTAATAATTAAATCAATAGACAATTTGATGTTGTTTAAATTAAAATAATTTAATACATTATTAGTATTTTGAATTAATAAATCATTATAATTTTCATTGGTTAAATTACCAAAAAAAGCAACATTTTTCATAATTGTCAATATTGTGTATGAATTAATATTTCCATTTAATATTGATAAATATATAGTTGTATCAATATTTTTATTTAGAATCATATTTGTAATTTTTTTATTAATTTTTTCATTAAAAATATTTTTTGTTGTAACATTTTTATTATTAATTATTTCTAATTCAAATATTTCTGAATCAATATAAAATAATTCTAATAATTCATTATATAATTGAACTGAAAAATTTAATGATAAATATACATAATTTATATCTATTTTTATATCAAAAATATCTATAAAAAAATTTGTTAAAATAAAATTCAACAACATTTTATAATAATCATTTAAAATGTATTCAATTCTAATCGAAATTTTTGTTTGTTTAAAATCAATTTGTATATATGATAATTTCATATAAATAATATTATTTATAATATATTGAAATAAATCATTATTCATGATGCTATTTGAGTTTTCAACAAAAACATTAAATGAATAAAATAATAAATCTAAATTCATATTATAAAAAATATCATTAGTATCTGTTTGCATATCAACAATATGTTGATATTTAACATAATTTAATATTTCATTTTGATTAAATATATTAGATGAAACAATTGATAATAATATATTATCTTTATTCGTATAATTTATTTTTATAATTGATATACCATTGATTTCGTTAATTGAATAATTATTTGTTTTAATATAATAACTATCATAAACATTTAATAAATTAATATTAAGAGTTGAACATAATTCATCATTATATTGAAATAATTCAAAAAAATGTTCATCAATTGTTAAATTTAAATATGATTTACCAAGTAAATCACCATTCAGTGGAATATTAAATGTGATAATATTGTTTGATTTGATACTGTTACCTTCAATATCCATATTATTAATATAAAAATTAGTATGTCTTCTATAATATATTTTAAAAAAACTAATATTTGGATTATAATTAAAAATATTTGCTTCTGAACCAACAGCAATCAACTGTATATATCCTGTACCCATATCTTTTAATTTGATTACTTATAATTAATAAATATTTTTTTAAACATTAAAAAATTATTTTATTATAAAAAATTTAATTGTATGTGTAAGCGGTTGCACCAATTCCACCAACAATTCTTAAAACATTAAAATTTCTTGTTTGAAAAATTAATTTATATTCATCATCAACATTTTCTGATGATTGTATAAAATTACTCATAAAACTATCATTTATTTTTTCATTAATTTTTAATCTTAAACCGATATAAGATATTCTGCTCATATTACATGAACCAGTAGGTTGAAATTCTGTAGGATTGATGCAAAATGGATAAATATTTAATCCTAATTGAGGAGTAGCATTATAACAAACATACGGTTGTAAAAAATTAAAATAATTACTTGTTTCACTGAATAATTGTGTTCCATTTAAATAAAAATTAGATGCTAATATAATTGTATTTAATTTAATTGAAGCGGAAGGAAAAATGAATTGATTTGAATAATATCCAACAACAACATCAATTAATGATAAATATTTAAAATTATTTTGTATAGTATATAATCCCTGATTAAATTTAAAAGGATTATACAAAAAATTTGGCTTGTATAAAAGTAAACAATAATCAATAAAATCATTTACATTTGAATTTTGTTCCAAATTAGCCAAAGTTTTGATAGGATAAATATAATTAAAAACATCTCGATTTTTGCTAAATAAATCCATATAAGATGGATTTTTTTGAACAAACCAAAACATATCTTTACAACAATGAAAAATATCAAGCTGTATAGTATTGTTATTTTGTGATATTTTATTAAATTCAATTTCTTGAACTTGTTCTATTAAATATTCATGTGATGAACGAGCAAATTTATTTCTTTCAATATCATCTAAATAAATGCATTCTGTGATCAATGTAATTTCTAAATTACTTTTAATGATATTACTTAAATTATTTGTAAATGCATTTATAATTTCATTATTAATTTTATTATTTGTATAACCAGTATCAATTCTAATACAATCGATTAATTTTTTTGTATTGATTTTTATTTGCAATGAATTAAATTGTAAAGACAACGATGGAAACGACAAACCATAATTAGACAATTGCCAGAATGGTATAGGTAAATATAAAAAATTTTCATCTATCATTGTTGAAAACACATTTAAGTAAGAATTATTTCCAATGAATTTATTATATAAATTTTTATTTTTATAATAAAGTTCAGAATAATTATTAATATAAGTATCAGATAAAGAATAAATTTTATTACTACCAACATAAAAATCTATTGAATTAAATAAATACATTGCAATTTTATTAACCCAACAAAATTTTACATCAACATTTGTATAATTAATATTTTTTTTAATTATATTATAAATATTTGTATTCAATTCATTTAAAATATACATATTTTGTTCTATTGTATATTTAAAACCTTCATATGAAACATCAATTGGTGTAATATTTTCATATATATAAATTAAATTATTATTTTTAAGTGAAAATAATGATGCATTTGTATATAAAGTTATGTTATATGTTGTTAAAAAATTTCCCATTTGATTATAAAAATAATTTATAGAATTAAAAAATTGTATATACTGATCTTCATTAATATATTTTAAAATAAAATTTTTTAAATCTTTAATATATGATATATTATTATGGATATTATCATATTTTTCAAAAAAAATATTTATGATATTTTTCAGATTATTATAAAAATCAATGAAATATTCATAAGATGGAATACCATCCATAATAAAATTAACAATATTTGAATTATTGGATTCATCCAATGTTTTTATTAAATCAGTCAATGTTTCATTTAAATATGTCAAGTCGATTTTTGGCAATTTGATTTTTAATATAAATTTTGATATTAAATCTCCATTATTTTTAGGAATATTTATATAAGATGTTGAATTAAAATCGGGTGAATTATTAAATGATATTTCAATAAATTTTTTGCCAAAATTAGTGTATCTCCTGTATATAATGTGAAAAAATGTTATTTCTGGATTTCCGGTCAATGATAAATCTTGAGTTCCAGACGTTATAATTTGCAATAACCCCCCAGCCATGATTTTTTGCTATTAATTCTTATTATTATTATTAAATCTTTTAAATAAAAAATTTTAATGTGTTTAATTATAAAGATTTATTTATTGTTTATTTTATATATAAAATGGAAAATATTGAAGAATTAGATAATTTATGTTTGGGTATAGATTTTGGTACAACAAATTCATGTTTATCTGTATGGTATGATAATAAATCAATAATTATAACAGATATTGATGGAAGCGAAATTATACCGACAATTATTGAAATTAATTTAGATAAAAAAATTATTGGAAAGCAAGCATATTTAAGAAAAGAAATATTTAAAAATTCAAATGATTCCACAAATAAAAAAAATATTTTTTTAATTTATGAAATAAAAAAATTATTAGGTAAAAAATTTTCAGAATTAAATAAAACTTATCTAAATATTTTAGCTTATGATATTAAACCAGATATTGATGACAATATTTTAATTATTGATGGCGAAACTTCAAAATCATATTATCCTGAAGAAATAGCCGCGCATTTATTTATGAGTTTTAAATTAAAAGCAGAAATGTTTTTATCTAAAAAATTTAATAAAGAAATAATAATTAAAAATTCTGTTATTTCAGTTCCTGCTTATTTTAATAAAAATCAAAGACATATTATTAAAAGTTCTGCTGAATATGCAGGATTCAATGTTTTAAGACTCATCAATGAACCAACCGCTGCAGCAATTTGTTATGGATTAGGAAAATCTAATAAAATTAATGGTATGAATATTGTTGTTTTTGATTTTGGTGGTGGGACTTTAGATGTTAGTTTATTAAATATTAATGATGATGTATATGAAGTTTTAGGTTCATGTGGAAATAATAATTTAGGTGGAAGTGATTTTGATACTAAAATTATGGAATATGTTTTGGGTGAATTTATTAAAGCAAATCCATCTGTTAATGCTGAACAAATTATTGTTGATATTTCAGAAAATTCATTGCAAAAACTTAAATTATTATGCGAACAAGCAAAAATTACATTGTCTGAATATACAAATACTAAAATTAAAATTATTGATTTTTATAACAGTATTGATTTGATTGTTGATTTAAGCAGAGAAAAATTTAATGAAATATGTCAAGATTTAATAAGAATTGTTGTCAAACCAATTCAAGATGTTCTTGAATTATGTGAAAAAGATAAAACTGAAATTGATGAAATTATAATGGTTGGTGGTATGACAAGAGTTCCCATTGTTAGATATAATGTAGAAAGATATTTTAATAAAGATGTGAATTGTTCAATCAATCCTGATAATGTTGTGTCAATTGGTTCTGCTATTCAAGGTTATATGTTAGTCAATTCACAATCTATTCAAGACAAATTATTATTAATTGATAGAACTTCATTGTCAATAGGTGTTGAAACATCTGGTGGTATTATGGATGTTCTTATTCCAAGAGGTTCTATTATTCCAATAAAAAAAACAAAAAAATATTCAACAGACACTGATTATATTGATGCCATTAATATAAAAATTTTTGAAGGAGAAAGAAAATTTACAAAAGATAATTTTTTAATTGGAAATTTTATTTTATCTGGAATAGAAAAACAAAAAAAAGGTATACCTTCTATTCAAATAACTTTTTCTATTGATTCAGATGGAATTATAAAAATTTTTGCGGAAGATTTAGATAATCCATTAAATAAAAAATCAATTCAAGTTTCAGGAAATAAACAAAATCTTACACAAGAACAAATTGATAAAGTTGTCGCAAATGCTAAAGAAATGGATCATATTGATAAAATAGATAAAATTAAAAAAGAATCTTTTGATTCCATCATTGATAATTCAAATATGATATTAAATAATCTTTCAAGTGATATTATTAAAATGCCTAGTGAAATAAAAGATACTATAATTGAGAATGTAAATGAAATAATTAAGTGGTTATCAATTACTGATTATAAAGATATTGAAATAGATAAATATAAAGAAATTTTACATGATTATAAAATTAATTATTCAATTTATATTTTTCAACAATCTACACCACATATTGTATTAGATTCAGCTAACGCAGAAGAAGAAAAAGACAAAGGTATAGAAATTTATGATGATGATACTAATGCAAAAATATATGAAGAACAAATTAATTATTTTAGAAAAATTGTTGATGAATATGATAAAATTGATAAACAAATGAAAATTATAAAATTTTTAAAACCAAATGAAAATAACAATGTTCATTCACAATCATCCGAATTAGAAATATTGTTCAAAAATGTGTTTGATTTTGCTTCTGATAACTTGTTTAATTTTTTTATTAATAAAAATCTATCTCCAGAATATGTTGATGATATTGTTAATAAATTACACACAATGGATTTTGAATTTAAACAAAAATTTGATTTATTTGATGAAGAATTTAATGTGATTTCAAAATTAATTAATAAACTTGATGAGAAAGAAAATTATTATTTAGGATTACTTGAAATGAGTAATGATGATGATAATCATACACAATTGATAAATGATAAATTAGACATTGTATTAGAATATCAAACAATTATATACAAAATGAATTCTGGATATATTGAACCAGATATTGATAAAATTGCTGTTATATTAAATATTGTAGAAAAAATGTAATATTTATTTAGAACATAACTTTATTAAAAATTTATTGTTAATTAATGTAAGTCCAGTTTGAAATTGTTTTTATTAGCAAGTGAAATTGCTTTACAAGTTAAAATTTTATGAACTTTTTTTATATTTTTTCTAATAAATATACATTTTTTATATTCAGTTTTTTATAATTTATTTCACTCATTAAATTTTTACTTAATAGTTTTTCATATTTTTTAATGTTGAAATTATAATTGTTATCAATAAAATTTAAAATAAAATTTTCAATTATAGATATAATTTTAATATAATAATATTAAAAATAAGTAGAAAAATCAAATGTATTGTCATTCCTATTATAATATTTACTAATCCAATTATATAAAATGTTTATATGTATATTAAATATATGTTAAATATATTTAATACTATTTTTACCAATGATATATCTTTTTTTAATTTAAAATATAAATTATTTGATGATTTAATAATTGTAATTGAATACATATATAATAAAAAGTATTATTGTAAAAATATAACAAGTTTAAACTAAATTTACTATAATTTAAAAAATAAAAATATATGAAATATTTATATAGAAAATGAATAATGACATAGTAAAAATATCTGGTTCAATTGGTATGGTAAAATTAGTAAAAAATAATAAAAATTTATTTATATTTTATGATGATCATTCTAATGTATCATATTGCAAAAATAATGACAGCATTTTTTTATATGAAATTTTTGATAAAATTATAAATGATAATACTGATTATATTATTTTACTTGAAGAACCATTTATAAGAAATTATTCAAATATAAAATTTTTATGGAATGATATCCCACATGTCGTAAAATTTAGAAATTTTTATAAAAAAATTATTAAACAATGCACCAATATAAAAAAATGTAAAGTATTCCCGGTTGATATTAGATTAATCATTTGTGATGTGTCAATTGATGAATTATTATCAAATTTACATTTGGAAGAATATTATGCTAATTATAAAATTAATGTGTATGAATATTTTAAACAATTGTTATATTTATTTGATTATATTGTAATTGATGAAATGAATGTAGATATGAAATTTATAAAAAAAATTTTTGATAAATTTAAATTTGATGATTATTATCAAAAATTAAAATATCAATTTGATAAATTATATAATAATTTTATTCATCCAAATAAATTTGTCGAAATAAATATTTTTTTAAAAGAAAATAAAAAAATATTATATGATTTAGATTTAAAAGGATTTCCGTTTGAAAATTCAAACGAAGACATATTTTTAGATCAATACGATAAATTAATTAATGCAATAATGGAATTTTACACATATATTCTATTATCAAAATTATCCGTTTCAAATGTAATAATTTATTGTGGTTATTATCATTCTAATAATTTAACATATATTTTAAAAAAATATTATAATTATAAAGATGTATATATGGTTGGAAATACAACAGATATTGAAAAAAAAGATGAAAAAAATATAACTAATTGTTTACATATAGATAAAAAAATTTTTAATTAAGATGATGAAATTAAATTTGTTCTAAATGTTTTTTCACTTGAATTATTTTTATTATTTTTATTATTTTTATTATTTTTTAATTTTTCCATTATAGATGGATTCAAATTATAATCTGATGTTCTTGAACTTATTTGGCTAATTGAACTATTTAAATTATTTTTTGTTGCCATTAATGATTTAAAATATTTAAATATTTTATACATGATAAATAATATTGCGGTTGCGATCATCATATAAATCAATATATGATAATATGAACAATAATTTAAATATTTAAATAAACATAATACTAATGGAAATATTTTATTCATTAAAACATTTAATAGTGCTGTTTGAATAGTTTTTTTAAATATATCAATGATAACATTATTAAAAATATTTATATTTTTAGAGGTCATTTTTTAAATAATATTTATATATTATTTAGATACATAAAAATAATTATAGGGGGTATAAAGTTGTAAAACTTTAAAACATGAGAGAGAAAGAAAAAAGATAATTACAAACAACCAGAAAAATGTAAAGATTGTAAACATTTAACAAAAAACATAGATTAAATGAACATTCCAACAAAAGAAGAGAAAAAAATTATTTAAATATTATTGTTGTCATTGTGATTTTGGAACATTTTCAGAAGAAACTTTAAAAACTCACAACAATACAAATAAACATAAAAATTTTATTTCAATTTTATCAAAAAATAATTAATTTAATAATATATTATTATTATTAAAATCGTGTGTCATTTATAAAAGTTCCCTACTTTAAAATAAGCGTCATTTTAAATCTTTAAGGGTCTAAATTATTATGAAATAATTTATGTACATAAATAAATTATTGTGAAACAAAGTTTTGTGTTATTATTAATAACACAAATTTAAATCTATAATGGTGAAAATGTATAAACAAATTTAATATTCAGTTGATGAATCAGATGATTTAGAATGTGAATGAGAATGAGAATGAGAATGAGAATGAGAATGAGAATGAGAATGTTCGCAATCTAATAAACATAAAGAAAATTTGCCACACATAAGATTTTTAAAGAATTTAGGAATAGTTACCATAACAAATCTAAAAATTTCATTCAACCATTGACCAATCCAGCATAAAACTGCTAAAAGTGCAATATAACCAAAAAATTCATTGATATCTATACAAGTGTGACATTTAATAAATTCTGTAATTTTGACATATTGTTCAAGAGCTGCAACGGACACGATTGCAGCTACAGATTTGTCGAGTGTTTTGTTGGCAACAGCGGCTAATTGACAGATTTTTTGAGAATTCATATTTATACAATAAGTTTATATTATTTTTTAAACTCTGGTGGTAAGTTAAAAAAATTTTCTATATTAAAAATATAATATTAATTAAATCGAATGTTGTGTTGTTCTGATTCTTGGTGCGATGTTCATTGACATTAATTCTTGAATTAATAATTTAAACGCATATGGAATAATTACTTTAGATATTTTTGTTTTATTTTTACAAGATATACATTCATATGTGTCAGTTGCTTGAGGTGTTGATTTATTTTCTTTTTTTATAACTCTTTGAGCAAATAATCCACACACATCACATACATAACAAGAATAAGCATCTGAAACATTTAAAAATCTTTCTTTCAAAAATTTACTCATTCCATGTGATATTATAGCATCACGTTCCATTTCCAATATAGATGCTATTTGTCTAATCAAAAAATTAATTTAAAACCATTCTAAATTATCACTATTATTATTATCTTTATTTTTATCAATATGTCTAACACGAGTAAAATTATTTGGATTATTTATATAGTAAGTTGCCACTAAATTATGAACATATTTATTTGATTTATCATCCGATGATTTGGATAATGTGACATAATGAGAACAATGCGCATTAATACAATCTTTCATAAAAGATTTTCTTTGTTTATTAAATATTTTTCCATTTGAAAAAACATAATAATTTTCATAATCTTTTATTTCTTTTGCATTTGTCAAATCAACATCAAGAATATAATTATGTTCTTGATTTTCATATTCCCATTTATAACCTCCAGCAGTTTTATTTTTTCCAATACATACTTTATTTACTGCATGTCTTGATAATCCAATACTTTCACCTGCTTTTGTTACTGAATCATGAATTCTAATTACATTACCTTCTAAATCTTTTTGTATAACTTTACGTTCATGATAAATTGGTTTAGTGTGAGCATTACAATTTTCTTGTTGAGTTACCCATTCTAAATTATCACTATTATTATTAAGTTTATTTTCATCTATATGATTTACAACAGGATGGTTATTTGGATTTTCAATGTAAGTCAAAGCAACTAAACGATGAACCGCATAAGATTTTTTCTTAATTTTAACAAGATAATAACCATTTGTTATTATTTTTGCAACTTCATTTTTTTTACTATTAAAAATTCTTCCATCTTTTGTAATAAGATAATTTTCTAAATCAGGATGTTTAATTGGGGTTGTGTCTTCCATATATTTATTAGTGATAATTACATTATGATAATATTTCAATTTTTTGATTAAACATCTTTATTTTTCAATAAAGTCTGGACTATACCTTAAGCCAAACATATTAATATGAATAGCCCATTACCATCTAGTCTCTGAATCTTATTTTATATTTAAAATTTTATTTTAAATTTTATTCTAAATATAAAATCTTGACTGCGGATTTTCCCTACATTATAAATTTTTACTATATCTTATGTTGTTAACATAAGCCATTAATAAATTTCTTTAAAAACTTAGTATTATAATTTTGACAGGATGTTCCCGCAATTTGGTAATGTCGCTCTTTAAATTAAAGAACTAGCATAGAGTTGTAATCTATACTTTTTGCAGCAAAATGGAACTTTACCGCATCTTAAACCACCATCTTTTGATCTCGTTTATACCATATTCATTCAAGCATTTCCTCTTGAAATCATTATATTTTGTAATACTACTTACAAACACTATTACTAGTGGGACTAGACTATATCTTAAGCCAAATATTGTAAATTCAGCCCATCTCCATTTAGTCGTTGAACCGTAATCTATTTTTATAGATTAGTAGCTACGAATTGTCCTAATTTATCTTAAAATTTTTACCATTGGGTTCGAGTATTATCCGAGTTCCTTTATTACATCACTATAATAAAGTGGTATTTAAGATAAGTTTATATTAAGCATATTTCCATTTATACTCACCAGCTTTTTTATATTTACCACTACAACAATGAATTATTGAAGTTTTATTTATATCAGTTTTTTCACTGGCTTCTTTTATTGAATTATATGTACGAATTATTTTATTATCATCATCTAAATCAAGTTGTATTACTTTTCTACTATTTTCAGGTTTATTATCAGCATTATGTTGCATATTCATTGCTTCACTACACCATTCTAAATTATTAACATTATTATTATGTTTATTCAAATCTTTATGATTGACTTGATTATAATTATTTGGATTTGGTATATATGCTTCCGCAACCAGACGATGAATATAAAACTTTTTACCTTGATTAGTTCCATCCATTAATCTTATTCTACAATAACCATTTGTATTTCTCTCAAATTCTCTTATTTTGTTGGTTTTTGTTGAATAAACTTGTCCCTCTTTTGATATTAAATAATTTGGAAAATTTGAAATTTTTATACCTTTAAAATTATCAATTGTTATTTCTTGATTTAAATTTTGTTCTTGATTCAAATTTTGATTTGGAATATTGTTATCAGTATTATTATTTGTTTTTTTAACAATTACATTTTGATATTCCCATTGTAAATTATTTGCATGAACATTATTTTTATTGCCATCTATAAATTTTACAACAATTTTCTTATTTTCTTTTTGTTCAATTGGTTTTAAAAATGCTTGAGCAACAAGACTATGTAATTGAACAGTTTTTTTACAACTTCCAATGTCTAATCTAGTAGTAACATAACAGGTTGAACCTAATTGTGTAGTTTTGATTTTTAAGGTTTTTTTATTTCTAATTTGTCCATTATTTGATATTTCATAAGAATTTGAAAATTCTTCAATTGGTACATCTTTCCATACAATATTATTATTCATTATTGCTTAATATATATTTACTAATTGATAATTTTATGTATAAATTTCAATTTTTTAGGATATCCTCGTAATTTGAAGATGTTGCATCATATTTATGATACTTGCATATATTTTTTAGATATATACATGGGCAGAAATAAAACCACCCTCGGGAGGTTGATGTGTTAACATTGTAATAGGTCCTCTTGCTCTTGAATTGCCGGTCCAACATAATTTACCATTTTGTCTTATCAAGAACACACCTGAACTAACATTTAAGCAAAACACAGGTCCATTATAATTATAAATGTATTCGTTAATTTGTTCTAATTCTGTCAATTCATGATTAACTGTTGGATTTAATTTTGTTTTAATCACGCATATTTTCCAAACATCAATATTTGTAATATCATCAGTGTCAACATGTTTAACAATATTTGCTGTAAATCCTGCATGTAAACACAATTGTTGAAATTGATCTGCTAATTTTCGTGTGGTTGAATTCCAACACATATCATTATTTTTCAATAACATAGAATTCACCAATAATTGACTTTGTATTTTTGACAATTTAAAACACCATTCTGGTAAAAACTTATTTACAGAATCTAAAAATAAATCTTTTAAATAAGCACTTAATTGTGCGTCAGATATTTTTAATATTTCATTGTTTAATATTGAATAATCATAAGACAATATTTGTAATGCCTGACATAAAATATCTTTCAGACCATGTTTATGCACATTTATAATAATATCATCAACTTTATTCAAACATCCATCTACCATCCACACACCAAAGAATGTAATCCAAGCATCCATATCAACCATAATTTCATTATAAACAGTATCATTTAGATCAATTAATTTTGGCAATGTAAATTGATAATTTTTTACATCCCATTCTGCATCTTTTTTATATCTTCTTTCTTTGCCAATTATATCTTTTGCATATTCAAAATCATATAATTGTGTTTCTTCTGGTTCTTTGACCAATTTTGATACCCACATTCTATGTTCTAATGTTACATCTAATTCTATATTTGAATTGGAAATGTGATACAATTTATCATTAAAATTTGGATAATAATATATTTCTTTTGGTTTTTCATATACTAATTTATTATCTATCAAAGTTGCAATTAAATCATCTTTTGTAAATTCATCATATTTTTTCCATCCATCAATAGTTAAAACATCAGTTAAATCCGCACGCATACAATGCATTTTATCCATCACTAAATGTTTTAATCTTTGATAATAAGTTGGACCTATGAAAATGGGTGTATACATTTTTTGTCCTGTCATACCATTGTAAAGATATTCGGTTGCATTTCTTTCATAACCATATTTTTCTAATATATCTTTAACTTTTTCTATATCCATGTCATTAAAAGAAGTTCCATCAACTTCCATACCCATCAATGCACCTGCTTTACCAAATAAACATTCTAATAAATGTCCAACACACATTCTACTTGGTATGCCTTGTGGATTAATAATTAAATCTGGTGATATTCCATCTTCAGAAAATGGCATATTTGATTGAGATAACGTTAATCCAATTGTTCCTTTTTGACCATGACGACTCTGACCGCACCAAACTGAATATCCATTTCTTCTAACATAAATTACACCATCATCCGGAACAGAACAACAATAAACTTTATTTTTAATAGAATTTTTTAATTCATCATTATCAAAATTGATCCAAGTGTCTTGTCTATTAGTTCCATCAACATTTATATTTTCATTAACAAGTGGATTATTTTGTGTTGTAATTACTGTCAATCTCCAAATATTTTTTGTAGATTCAATAATTTCATCAGATGATGTTATTGTATTAGATTTTAATATTTTATCACAAGACCATCCTGCATGTAAGCACAAACGTTGAAAATCATCAGCAAATTGAGTTGAAGATGTATCATAACTATAAATATCATTATTTAACAATATTCCATCAATTAATATTTGTGATTGAATTTGTGTTAAATTCCATATCCAAATGGGTAAAGTTTTATTTTTAAATTCTAATTGTTCAAAATATTTTACAATTCTAGTATCAGTAATTCTAAAAGTGTCTTTTGAATTATTATTTATATCATCTTTGTATGTAGTATGTTTGATGTTCATTGTTTGAAATATACATATTAAAATTTCTTTTACTTTTTGATTGTCAATTACTAATTTTAAATCGTCGTTTGAAGAAATAATACAACCATGCGCAATCCATATACCAAAAAATTTTAACCATAGTTCTATGTCAAATATTAAATCTGGTAAATCATCAATACCATTAATTTTAAATTCTTTTATTGGATTTTGTGGATTATAATTTTCAACATTTTTTTTATAAGTTAATTTTTTGCCATATATATCTTCAGCCAAAATAATTTCATAATTTTTTCCGTTTTTATTCCCAACATACATTCTATGATTTGGTGTAACGATTAAATCAATTTGATTAGATTTAATTTTATACATTCTTCCATCATAGTCATATTCTTGAATAGCTAATGGATTTTTATATTCTAATGTATCTCCATTAATTAAACAAGCAATTTTATCATTTAAATTAATTTTGTTAATTTTTTTCCATCCATTAAATGTTAAAATATCATGTTCTGAATCAAAACAGCAAAACTTATCACCAATTTTTGGTATTCTTTCTGATCTTGTTCTTATTTTAATCATTTCATAACCTTCAGAATCATAAATACCTGTAAAAACTTTATCTATAATAGCATTTTCAATTGATTTATAAATTTCGGATGAATCTTTAAAACATTTATTTGAACCTGGAGCTGGTTGAATTGGTGTTACTTTACCAATAATCACATCTCCATTTTCTATGTGTGTTTCTTCAGGAACATATCCTTTATCATTCAGTTTGTCATATATTGCATGTCTTGTTCCTGTTAATTTTGTAATATCTGGTTTCATAAAAATATCATCTTGTGATGTTGATTGATTTTTACCAACTTTGCTTATATATTTTTTTAATGATATCGAACGAAACAAACCTTTGTCAATTGATGATTGATTAAAAATAATTGAATCATCTTGATTATGTCCAGTATAACAAGCTATTGCAACCACTGCTTGTTCACCACAAGGCAGAATATCTGTATGTACATATTTTGATATTTTTGTATTAACAAGTGCTTTTTGAACATTATACAATATATAAGATATGTCTAATCTATCTCTGTAATTTGAACTGTAAATTGATAATGCTTGTCTACCTTGAGCATACTGAAAAATGTTTCTTGGACCATGATTATGATTAGCAAATGGAATATTACCTGTGATAATACCAATCACCATAGTTGGATGGAATTCACAATGAGTATATTTAATTATCATTGAATTATCATAACGATTTATTATTGGTTTATTAGAATCAACATACACATTTTTTTCTCTTTTTTTCATATCTATTACATTGTTTTTATATTCAGATACCATCATATAATATTGCTCTTCCATATCTACAAAATCTATTGTTTCAGGATATTTTTCAATTAAAGCATCCCATTTATTTAATTTGTTTAAAGTTTTATCTCCTAAAACAGAATTTATTATTTTGTCATTTAATAAAATTTTATTATCTTTTACTGTCATCAAAGGTCGATATAATCTTCCTGAATCAGTATAAATCTTAATTTCACCTCTTGGAATATCATATATAATTGAATTTGTTCTTATTATTATACCATTTTGTTTTAATTTTCTTAATTCCGAATATAAAATATTCGGGTTGTCTGTTAATCCAATCCATTCACCATTTAAAAATACTTTAATATTTGTCATTAATTGTGTTGCTGAATGATTATTAATATGAATAAAATTTTTATTTGCATTAATTAAATTATAAATCACTTCTGTTTGTTCATTTGAACCTGTACATATTGAACTCAATAAAGCCATGTGTTTTACTAATCCAATATTACTATGTTCTGGTGATTCTACTGGACAATTACTTAAAACAAAAGAAGAAGCAACAAAACTATGAGTATGATAAACTGTTTCAAAATCATACACCGGTTCTGGTGTTATTTCTTCAATAGATTTTATTTTCATTAATAAATGATTTTCATTAATTGCAATGTTTTTAATAAAATCTTCATAACTCAAACATACATTTTCATGACAATTTTTATGTTTAATATATTCCACAGTTAAAGTTGATTTTCTTCTTTTTTCGTCACAATATCTAAAATTAATCACATCCACATAATTGTTTAAATTTTCATATGAATCAGTAATACTTATAATGCATTTTATTTCTTTTTCAATCATGTCATTTGTATGATGATATACACGATTTTTAATATTAAATTTAGTTAAAATTGATGATATTTGTTCTAAATATTTTAATGTTTCATTGAGATATTCTTTTGATGAACTTTGACATATTTCTTCATATTGAATTTTATATTCATTTTGTTTTGTATTGAATATAAATCTGGATTCATTGCCAGACATAAATCCACTTATAAATTCTCGTTGAATTCTTTTATTGGCATTCATTATCCATTCAGGAACTTTAAATATTTCTGTTTTTTCACAATTAAAAGCACCCAAATAATTTAATAAATACGCAAATTCATCATTTATTGTCACTATCCAAGTATTGAGACCAGTTTTTTTGTTATTTTTAGAAATTGTAGAAGTTCCAAAACCAAGTTTCATAATATCATCTGATAAATCATTTGTGTCCTTTTCTTCATTAACTGAAAATTCACATGTAAAATGTTTTTTATCTGAACTAATACTGATATGTCCATTTTTTATGTAGTAACCTATTAATCGTGCGAATATTTCCAGTTTATTTTGAGAAATAAAATTATCTAAATATGATAATTCTGTTAATTTAGGTACATATTGTTCATATATATCTGATTTTTTAATAATTAATTTTGTTGTCTCATCTTGTTGAATGTATTTATGCGAATGTCTAATTATTAAATTATCTCCCACTTTTAATTTTCCAATTTCAACCATTTCATATTTATTAGCAACATCAGTAAGAAATTTATGATCGGGTGTACATTTAATAGTTCTTCCAGAAATTGTTGTAATTTTTAATAATTTTTCACAATCTTGTTTAAACCAATTTTTAATTGGTGTTGTTATTTCTTCCATAGTTTCAGCATCTACTGAAATAACTGAATCTCCATTTTTAACATCTTTAATTAATTTAACTGTTCCATCACTCATCAATACTTCTGTATCACCTGTTAAACATAAAAATCCTGCTTGTGATGGATGATAATGTCTTGGACTTGTTAATTTCATTGTGGAAGAATCACCTGGGGGGGCATCAACTCTTCTTAAAAAAGATAATGATTGTAAAAATGTTAATCGCGGATACATTTGTGCTACACCTTTTTTTTTACCCCAATTACCTGTCATCATAGCAGATTTAATACCCTGTTCAATATTTGTTGGTTTGATTTGATTTATGATGTTGAGTGGTGTTTCATGATTTGATGCATTGCGTTTTTTAAAAAATTTATTACAATCATTTAACATTTTTTTATAATATTGTTTAAAAAGATCAAAAATTAAATCACCTGGCATATCAATACGTTTATTTACAAATGAATCTCTGTCATCCGGTTCTGTTCTTCCTAAATAACAATTTAATAATTTATTAACCATATAACATAAAAAATAAGCTTTTATTTTTAACGGATCGTCGTAATGATCCGTATTTATATGAGGAAGAAAAGCATTTCGCAATAATGCTTCTAAATGTTCTTTTTTTTCATCATATTGTAATTTTCTATCTTTTTCAGCATATTTTTTTACAACTCTTACTTTTGATGTTAAACTATAATATGCATCTTCTTTATTTAAAATTAATTTTTTACCTTCTTTTTTAGATTTTTTTATTGAAATTTTTAATAAATTTAACATATCTATATCATTTTCATTATACACTATGTATTTTACAATTTCACGGTCAGTTTCTAAACCAAGTGCTCTTATTAAAACAAATACTGATACTTCATTTAATATTGGCACTTTAATATTTATTGAATAATCTTTTTCTAAATTTATTTCTATTCCTTGCATCATTATATTTGGATTTGATGATTTTGAATTTACTTTAACTTTATAACTTGATATTCCAGCATCTTTTTTAATAAAAACAAGTGGTTTATTTTCTACCATTTTTTCTAATGATAATACATATTTTTCTGAACCATTTACAATAAAATATCCACCTGGATCATATTCACAATCTTTTTTATTATAATCTTGACTGATTTGAAGTGAACAATATTTTGATCGAACCATACATGGTATACTTAGTATTGTTTCTTTTTCAACCGGTGTACCTATGACTTTGACAGATATTATACTTTTTGTATTTAAATCATATATTTCTTGTAATTGTGTTATTTTACCTATGAATTTTATAGTGTATGTTGTGCTTTTATCTCTCGCATCAGATGGATACATTAATCCGGTACCATTTTCATTCAAACTTGGTCTTATGTAAATATTTTCATATTTAAATCGGTACCGATATACTAAATCATTCACCTTATTTTCTTCAAATATATTATCATTTGTATAATAATAATTAATTATAGATTCAACCAATTTATTATAACTATTATGTAAATGCTCATATAATACATATTTTCTTGAAAAACGTGCATCCAATAATTCAAATATTTTGTTGTTTGTCAATTCTATGTCTTTTTCATCTTCTATTTGCATATTTGGTGTATATATAATTGATATGTTTAAATTGTTTTATTTTTATTATTAAAATCAATTTTTTCATTATTTCATATAAAATGATGAAAAAATTGATTTTTTTATAATATGCATATGATTGAGATATTATAAAATTCAATTATAAATAAAATAACTGAAACAATAGATTATTGGATTGTTAATGAATATTTTATATTTTAACCTGAATTTAATTATTTTTTTGATAAATATAATTATTTATTTTATTAATTTACACATTTGATATTTTCAAATTATAATGATTGGAAAATTTGTATTGAAACTAATAATAAATATGTGTATGATCATGATAGTTTGTATGTTCTTTCACAATTTAATCGTCCAATTCAATTAAATCAAAATCTTACACATTTGACTATGGGGACTTATTTTAATCAACCAATTGAATTAAATCAAAATCTTACACATTTGACTATGGGTAGGGAATTTAATCAACCAATTGAATTAAATCAAAATCTTACTCATTTAACAATGGGTGAAAAATTTA
>JACCDN010002525.1_pt1 | contig 32950 bp, 31 predicted proteins | sample 7441691 | NCBI WGS metagenome assembly JACCDN01 (sample SAMN15323439, study PRJNA562643) | freshwater metagenome | isolation source: river surface water | place: USA:Blue River Watershed | collected 2017-08-16
CAGTTAACGCAAGTCGCTGGATCCCGGCTTGCGCCGGGATGACGTTTTAAGGCCGATAGCTCTTGATATGTCGTCCCGGCGCAAGCCGGGATCCAGTGTCTTTCGTTGAGCACCCGAAAACTTCGCCCTTAACTGACCAGCATTTTTTATGGTTGTTCTGTGCCACCTGACCGGAGATGCGTCATCAGCCAGCGAGCGATGCGCAGCACCACGCGGTCATCGCCATAGCGGCCCACCAGTTGCAGGCCGACGGGCATGCCGGTCTGCCCGGAGGTGAACGGCAAATGCACACAAGGCAGGCCCAGCAGTGTCCATACCCGGCCAAACACCGGGTCGCCGGTTTGCTCCAATGTTGCCGGCGCTTCGCCGGTGGTGCTGGGCGCAAGCCACGCTTCGCTGTCGCCAAACGCCGACGACACTTTCGCGCGCGCCGAATACGCGAGCTGGATATTGGCCCAATGGCGCTCGGCCGGAATGCGCAGGCCTTCTTGCAGCAGCGCCTGCAGCTTCGGGCTCAGCTGATCGGCATGACGCAGACGCTCATGCGCCAGCGACTGCGCGAGTTCATACGCCATCATTTCTTTCTGCACCTGCAGCAACTGCGAGAACAGCATCGGCGTCTGCAGGTCGCGCACCGGCACGCCGGCGTATGCGAGGTGCGACACGGCCTTTTGCATCGCCATCCGGGTATCCACATCCGCATGCGGCCATTCATGGGTGGCGCACATCGCGATGCGCGGCGTGCCACCGACATCCAGCTGCAGCAGTGCGCGATCGCCGCTGGCCGCTGCCGCAAACAGCGCGACATCATCGACGCTGCGCGCGAGGAAACCGATGGTATCGAGCGAATCCGACAAAGGCTTCACACCCGCGCGGTTGACCAGCCCGTAGCTGGGCTTGTAGCCGACGATGCCGCAATACGCGGCCGGACGGATCACCGATGCAGCAGTCTGCGATGCGAATGCCAGCGGCACCATCAGGTCGGCGACGGCCGCTGCCGAGCCGCTGGACGAACCGCCCGGCGTATGCGTGAGCCGGTGCGGATTGCGCGTCTTGCCGGGGTTGAAGGTCGCAAACTCGGTGGTGACCGTCTTGCCGAGCATGATGCCGCCCTGCGCGCGGCAAAGCGCGACGGTGGATGCATCGGCCCGCGGACGATGACCGTCATAAATCGGCGAACCATAGGTGGTCGGCATGTCGGCGGTGTCGAACAGGTCTTTGACGCCGATCGGCAAGCCATGCAGCAGGCCGCGCACCGGCCCCTTGTCCAGCTCACGTGCCTGCGCCAGCGCGCCATCGCGATCCAGATGTGACCATGCCTGTACCTCGGGCTCACGCGCGGCAATGCGTTCGAAACAATCGGCGACCACGGTCTCCGCGCTCAGTTCACGTCTTGCCAGGCTGCGCGACAGCGTGACTGCATCCATCTCATGCCAATGGGCCATGCTCTACCTCGTTATTTTGATTTGCCTTCGCGTGCAGCCATGTCGCGCGCAGCTGCCGTGTAACCGCCATCATTGCCATCCACGAAATGCAGGTGAATTTCCTGCGAACGTACCATGCAGGTGAACAGCGAGGACGACGACAGGTGCGATCCCCACTGCAAGCCATGACTGCTGCGGTAATGCTCGAGCAAGGCCTCGATGCTGCGACGCTGTGCATCGGTCACATCGATCACCATGCGCAGGTAATCATCCACCTTCAGATAATCATTGTTGTGGCACAGGCTGGCGATGTAGCGCGCTGCCACCGATGTCGGATCGTGCTGCGTACGCTTCACGATCAGCGTCAGCACACCCGTCAGCATCAGTACGCCCGCATAGTGCAGCCATTGCGACAGCCAGCCCTGGCGCTTCAGCCTGGCTTCATGCATCAGGAATTCCGGCGGCCAGCGTATCGGCAAGTTCTGCGGCGTGACCGGCATCGGTTGCGGTGCAATCGCCAGTATCGCCGGCAGCAATTCGCGATACAGCCGCAGTTGATTGCCTGGCGCAACCATGATCAGGCTCAGCACGCCGTCATGACGCGCCGGCACCGCACACCAGCGGCACTCCAGGCCATCGACACTGCCCGTGCCCTGCAGATCGTCATGCACCAGCCAGCGGCCGTCGGCCGCCTTGATCATGTCCGTCGCCTCGTTCAGTCCGCCACCGGCGAACATCGCGATGTCATTGCCGGGGCTGAGTTCGCGCCGCGCCACGCTCACCGTCTTGCCGCGCGCCAGCACCTCTGCCACCGGCACGCAACCGACCCGCAGACGCAAGCCAAAGTCGCGCTCCGATTGCCTTGCGAGATACAGCAAAGCTTGCGACACCGATGCACGCGCCGAGGGCGGCACCAGCAAGGTCGCGCCATCGCCGCCGAACACGAACGGGAACGCGACGCCGGCACAGGCATTGGAAGCCGCAACGATGGTCGCGGCACCGATGGTATTGACTTCCTTGTAGCGCCCGGCAGCGACCGCAGCGGTCGAGCCACGCACATCCGTCACGAAAATCAGCCAGTCCGGCGGCGCATCATGATAGTGATGCTCGTCCGTGATGCCATCCAGCGAGGTAAACGCGGGCAGCTGCGCATAGAAGGATTCGCTGTCCTTGCTGGGATTGCTGCGATTGCTGCGATTGCTGCCTTGGTTGTCCCCGCTGCCCGCGCTGTTCAGCGCTTGCATACCCTGCAGAACTTGCATGCCATCCATTCGGTCTATCCCGTGCATCAACCTGCCTGCATCGCGCGCAGTTCTTCATTGGTGTGGCGCAACCGCTCGGCCAGCGCGATCGACAGCGACGAGAACACATGCGAGGCCATCGCCGGGTCGCGCGCGGCCAGCGCATCGAAATCCGGGCGCGGCAGGATCAGCAATTCGCAATCTGCAGCGGCGATCACCTCGGCCGAATGCGCATGATGATCAAGGAATGACATCTCGCCAAAGAACTGACCGCGTCCGAACGTGGCCATATGCATGCGGTGGCCGTGCTCCAGCGTCAGATCGATACGCACCACGCCGCGCGCGATCAGCATTAGCGAATCGCCGGGGGTGCCGGCAATGAAAATGGTCTCACCCGCTTCATAGAAGCGGCGCTGCACGCAGCTTTGCAGCGCTTGCAGCGTGACCGGCTGCATGTCGGAGAACAATTCGAAATCGGCCAGTGCCAGCGGCTGCGTATCGTCGGCATGAATGCCGGCCTCGCGCAGCGTATTGTCCTCGACCCATTCAAGCGCATCACTGAAATCATCGAACAGCCGGATCGCGGCCGAACCGCGCGTAACGCGCAATTCATCGAGATAACCGCGCAGATCACGTCCGCTGGGCAAAGTCTCGGGCACGCGCGACAGCACCAGCGTCGCGCCGCGTTCGGCCAGCTGGTTGCGCACGCGCTCCAGCATATGGGCGGCGGTCATGTCGAGTGACTGCACCCGCTGCAGGTCCAGCACCAGATGGCGTGCCTGCGCGATCTCGGGCTCGAGCGCCGAATACAAGGCATCGGTATTGCCGAAGAACAGGCTACCCTGCAACTCATAGATCACATTACTGCCGCCAAGCCGCTGCAAGGCTTCGCGCTCTTCGGCCATGCGCACGCGTTTGGAAAAGGTGGTGTCGCCACGCGTCTGGTGGCGCAATGTCGAGCTGTGGCTCTGTTCGCGGATAAACATCAGGATCGCCAGCGCGATGCCGAGGCCGGAGGCCGCGATGAGACTGACGGTTTTCGCGACCACCACCACCGCGATGATGACCACGAAATCCAGCACCGTGCTCTTCGAGCGCGCCAGCTCGACCAAATGCCAGTCGATCATGCGCACGCCGATCACGATCAGCAAACCCGCCAGTGCCGCGATCGGTATCCAGCTGATTAGCGGCGTCAGCAACAGGAAGGCCAGCAGGGCCCAACCGCCCTGAAAAACCCCGGACAGCCGCGTCATGCCGCCACTGGCCTTGTTGACCAACGACGGCCCCATGGTGCCGGCACCAGGCGTGCCGCCGAACAGGGATGCCGTCAAGTTGCCCAGCCCCTGCCCGATCAGTTCGCGATTGGAGTCATGCCGCGAGCCGGACATTGCATCCAGCACCAGACAGGTTTTCAGCGTATCGATCGACAGCAGCACCGCCAGCGTAGCGGCCGGTACCAGTACCTGCTCCCAACGCGGCAGGCTGACTTGCGCCAGACTGCTCCAGGTCGCCATCACGCCATCGAGCAAGCCCTCGGGGCCGGACGCGAAACGACCGATCACGAACGGGTTGTCATCCAGTCGCGTCAATGCCGGTTGCGATGACAACGCAAGCAGCCAGTACACGATGACGCCGGCGGCCAGCCCCTGAATCACGGCCGGCACTTTCGACGGACGACGATTCGCCAGCAGCATCGTGATCGCCGTCGCAGCACCGATCAGCAGGCTCGCAGCTTGCCAGGTGCCGGGATCGGCGATCGCCTGCAACCAGTTCAATTCCTTCGGTGCGCCCAGCAGTTTCGGCAACTGGCTGCTGACAATGATGAGCCCGACGCCGGACAGATAACCACTGACTACCGGGAAAGGCATGTAACGAATCAACTGGCCGAGGCGCAGCACGCCGAACAGGATCTGCACCAGGCTACTGCATGCCGCGACCAGCAGCAGGGTCAGGAGGATGAAGGCTGGCGCATGGCCCTGCGCCGTCATCTGTATCGTCAGCGCCGACAGCACGGCTGCAGCGGGTGCGCAGGGTGCGGAGATCAGGCGTTGCGTGCCGCCGAACAGTGCTGCGATCAAGCCCAGCAAGGTGACGCCGATGATGCCGGCGATCGCGCCTTGCGCGCCGAACTGCGGACCAAGCGGCGCGAGGATGGTCACGCCAAAGGCAATCGCCGAGGGCAATGCAACCATCATGGCCGCCAGCCCGCCCCACAAGTCGCCGCCGAGATGCCGCGTGCTGAGCGTGGCGCTCGTCATGGGCCTGTCTCCTGTTTTATGCAGAGGCTCTGTCAACATGAGCGGCGCGGTCGCTGGCAAGGCGACCCCAATAGCGCCAGCGGCAGGTTGATAGAGCCTCTTATTGTCGGATGTTATGCAAGCGAGTATAGGCTGCGCCATCGTTTATGGCGAACACTTGCCGGAATGAGAACGCGCTCGTGCACTTTCGTGCCCTTACAATCGCGCTCAGACATTCACCTGCCCATCATGTTCTTCTCCGCAGATCCATCCAACACGACGCTCTTCGCTTCTGATCACGTGACGCTGGCGACGCATGCGCTGCTGCTGTTGCTGGCCATTGCCGCGCTGCTCGCGCTGCGACGCTGGCCATGGGCGTTCATGCTGTCGATCTGGCCCGGCACGGTCGCGCATGAACTACTGCACTACACCGCCGGCCTGCTGACCGGCGCGCGCCCGGTCGCGCTGAATCTGCTGCCGCGGCGCCGTCTCGAAGGCGGATGGGTGTTGGGGTCGGTCGCGTTCGCGCGTCTGCGCTGGTGGAATAGCGTGCCGGTCGGGCTGGCGCCGCTGGCACTGATGCCGGCGGGTGGCTGGGTCTTCTTGCAGTCCACCGCATGGCCCCTGCTGTCGGCCGAGAGCGCGGGTTGGAAGCTGGTCGCGGTCCAGTGCCTGGTGGCGGGCTGGCCCAGCCCGAAGGACTGGGCGCATGCAATCGTCGGCGTCATGGTGCTGGCTGCGCTGGCAGTGGGTGGCTATCTGATCTGGCTGAAGCTGATCGCGTGATCAGGCTGAGAGCGTGATCACGCCGGCTGCCCGTCCAGATCATCAAAGGACGACACCCGATTGCGGCCGCCTGCCTTGGCGCGATACATCGCCTGGTCGGCTTGTTGCTGGATCTCTTTCATCGTCTGCTCGCTGTGCTGATTGCGCGCGACACCGATACTCGCCGTGACCTTCAACTGACGGTCGCCGATCGATGGCATCAGCCTTTCAATTGCGGCGCGTATGCCCTCGGCCAGGTGCTTTGCCCCCGCCATGTCGGTATTGGGCAGGAAAATGCAGAACTCTTCGCCCCCGATGCGACCCAGCGCATCGCTGGCGCGCAGCTTGCGCGTGAGGCAATCGGCAACGGACTTCAGCACGATGTCGCCTGCCGCATGGCCCCAGGTATCGTTGACGGATTTGAAGTGATCGAGATCGACGAACAGCACGGCATACGGCGCATGATTGCGCTGCGCGACGCGAATCATGCCGTCGCAGATTTCGTAATACGCGCGGGCATTCAGCACACCGGTCAGCGTGTCGCGCGTGGCCAGCTCATGCAACTTGCGATTCGAATCCCGCATGCGCATGAAAAACCAGATCGACTGCCGTGCATACGCATGGAAGAAGGCCGCGAAATACAGCATCCCGATCACACCGGTTGCGACGGCATTCGGTGAATACGGCTGTGCGACATAGGGGTTCATCGCGACAAATGCGACGATCACCAGCGCGGTCATGATGCCGCCTATCGTGCGGCCGAGCAGCAGGTACACGCCGGGGATGTTGGTGAACAACCAGATGATGCGCAGCTCGTCATTCGGCACGTAGATCGCGGCCGAGAACAGCTCCAGCAAGCTTGCGATTTCGAACAACCATGCGAGCGGCAGGAACCACGCCTTGCGACCGCGCAGCGCCAGCCACAAGATGAAGCTGGTCGCCGTGAACAGGCGCATCGAGCGCATGTGCGTCTCGGGTAGCGGCGGCGACAGGCCAGCTTCCACCAGCCACAAGAAAAGCCCCGTGGTGATACCGGCGAACAGCATCAGCACGACCAGGAACTTGTACTGGAATTCGCGGAATTCTTCCCCCTCGGGGAAGTCCACGCGGCCAAAGAAGAAGCGGGACAAGAATGCCATGGGTGATGTTTCTTAGATGCAATCGCTCTGAAGTTTATGTCATTTACGACGAGAATTGCAGCCCTGCAGCAAAGGGAACACTGCCCGCAGGCAGGGGCGTTTTCAATCCTGCAATCGCGTTTTCGCCGCAAACATCGGGTTCGATCAGGGTTTCGTCGCAATGCTGATGGACCACAGGCTGCGCCCGCCCTACGCCGTCCATCGGTGAATTACCTTGCGGCAATGGTATAGTTTTCCTGACCGTATCTGACGACGCCTGACGCGCCCTGCCTCACTGACCGCTTGCCGCCATGTTCCGCGATCACCGCCCCTACCTCGCCGCCCGCCTGTGGGCCCTGCTGCTGGCCTCTGTGTTGAGTTGCCTGTCGCCAGCGGCATCGGCCGACACCGAAAACTTCGGCAACTGGATGGTTGGCACTATCGAGGGTGGTGAAGGCTTTTTTGCAGCGACGGTCAATGACAGCAATGCGGTGCTGGGCCAGTACTGCTACCTGGAATCCGGCGATTGCCTGTGGCTGCTGGCAACCAGCACCAATTGCGAGGAAGGCGAACGTTATCCGGTACTCGTGAATGCCGACGGTGGGTCCGCGCAGCTGGAGCTGGTGTGCCGCAAGCTCGGCAAAAAGCCGCGCTACATTTTTACCAACTTCGACACGATCGACAAATCGGTGCGCTCGTCATCGAAGTACATCGGCTTTGCGTTCCCGCTGCAAAGCGGCCTATTCCAAGTCGATCGCTTCCTGCTCGATGGCGCCGTGGAGTCGCTGGTTCGCATGCGTGCAATGGCAAAAGGCGGCACGCGCAAGAAAGGCGGCGGCGGTGGCGCGTCATCGACCAAGAGCTACAAGCTCTGACCGTCCGGAAATCGAGCCAAAGACCGTTGATGTAATGGGCTATATCGATGAGCTGATCAGTCACTGCCTCATCGCGAAGCAGGCATCCCCCACGCGGGAACTTGATGTCACGGATCTGTCGAATCTGGATGGCATCCGGAAAGCCATCTACGTCATCGAAGAAGTCGGCGGCGATCCAGTGCTGACTTTCGATGCCATGGCGACGTACAAAAAAAGAAAAGAACGCGCCTGCCCCAAATTGAATGCGCCTTCGCGCATCCTGTATGTCGGCTCATCGACGCAGGGCGCACGAAAACGAATTGAGGAACACATCGGCCTCGGGCACGCGCAGACCTACGCGCTCCATCTGCGCTACTGGTTCACGGGCGAATACAAGATCAGCATTCGCCAATATGATGTCCCGGATGCAGTCCTGCAAATACTGGAAGACGATCTCTCCAGTCAATTGAAACCGGCGTTCGGCAAACGCGGCGGTAACATCTGACCGCCATCAGCCGCTGTCATTCAGACAGTGTTGCGTTCACGCGAGTGCGTCGCGGCGCCCCAATCCCTCGGCAAGCAGTGACAGAACCAATGTGTTCAGACTTACACCCTCGGCCTTCGCCCGTTCCGACAGCATCAAATGAATGCTTTTGGGGACTCTTGCGACAAACCGTCCGGATACGTCGGGGACCGGGCCAGCGCGATACAAAGGACTGGGGATGGCCTTGCCCTCGTCCACCATCGCGGATACCCATGAAGCGAACGCATCTCGCCCATGGCGAACGGCCTCTTCCTCGGTGTCACCGTCGGACATGCAGCCGGGCAGATCCGGGAAAGTGATCAAGAAGCCACCCCCCTCTTCCGCAGGCAGCGGACTCACGATATGTGCATAAGCTTCAAAAGGGTACGGCGGCTTTGCCTTGCGTACCTTGCGAACCCTTGTCTCGTTCATTTGCTCATCTCCATCACGCTGTCCACCAGGCACAGGAACTGCCTGACATAGACCGGCTTGATCGGCCGGTGTGCCGGCACACATACGCCGCCGTCAATTCCCGGGTAACTGAACACATGATGACTGGAGCCATGGTTTCGGCACGCAATACCGAACTGAAATGCGACCGCGAGCAGTTGATCCATGCGCCAGCCGTGCGGGTGGTTGCGCATGGACTCCAGCAATTTGGATCGTTTGTTCACTCAGGAATAGTACTTAATATAGTACTACACTGAGTCGCATTGTTGGAGAATGCCGACAAACATCCGCCTGCCCCACACCTCCTGAATAAGCAATGGCGCCCGGAGGCGCCATTGTTTATTCAGGAGACAGCAGTCATCACTCCCACTCGATCGTCGCCGGCGGCTTGCCCGAGATGTCATACACGACCCGGTTGATCCCTCGGACTTCGTTGATGATCCTGTTGGACACGCGGCCCAGCAATTCATGCGGCAGATGGGCCCAGTGCGCGGTCATGAAGTCCTGCGTTTGCACTGCGCGCAGCGCGACCACGTATTCATAGGTGCGGCCGTCGCCCATCACGCCAACCGATTTCACCGGCAGGAAAACAGCGAAGGCCTGGCTGGTGGCGTCGTACCAGTTCTTGTGGAAGTGGCCGAGCGGGGCGCCCTGCGCTTGTCCTTGCGCGAGTTCCTGAGGCAGCGGAATCGCGGTGTTGCGCAATTCTTCGATGAAGATCGCATCCGCACGACGCAGCAGGTCGGCGTATTCCATCTTCACCTCGCCAAGGATGCGCACGCCCAGGCCCGGGCCCGGGAACGGATGGCGGTACACCATGTCATGCGGCAGGCCGAGCGCGACACCGAGCTTGCGCACTTCATCCTTGAACAGGTCGCGCAGCGGCTCCAGCAGTTTCAGGTTCAGCGTCTCTGGCAAGCCACCAACGTTGTGGTGACTCTTGATCGTGTGCGCACCTTTCTTGCCCTTGCCGGCGCTTTCGATCACGTCCGGATAGATGGTGCCCTGCGCCAGCCATTTCGCGTTCTTCAGCTTGCCAGCCTCGGCCTGGAACACTTCGACGAATTCCTTGCCGATGATCTTGCGCTTGGCCTCGGGGTCAGACACGCCGGCCAGCTTGCCCATGAACTGTTCGGTGGCGTCGACATGCACGACCTTCACGCCGAGGTTCTTCGCGAACATGTCCATCACCATGCGGCCTTCGTTCAGACGCAGCAAACCGTGATCGACGAACACGCAAGTCAGCTGATCGCCGATCGCGCGGTGAATCAGTGCGGCAGCGACGCTGGAATCGACGCCACCCGACAGACCGAGGATGACTTCATCGCTGCCGACCTGCGCGCGTATCGCTGCGATCGCTTCCGACACATAGTCCGGCATGTTCCAGTCAGCCTTGCAGCCACAGATCTCGTGCACGAAACGGCCAAGGATGGCCGCGCCCTGCACCGTGTGCGTGACTTCGGGATGGAACTGCACCGCATACATGTGCCGCGCTTCATCAGCCATGCCGGCGATCGGGCAGCTGTCGGTGGATGCCATCAGCTTGAAGCCGGGCGGCATGTCGATCACCTTGTCGCCATGGCTCATCCAGACCTTGAGCATGCCGTGGCCTTCGGGTGTCACGAAATCATTGATGTCCTTCAGCAGCGCCGTATGGCCGCGCGCGCGTACCTCGGCATAGCCAAATTCACGAACCTTGCCATTCTCGACCTTGCCACCGAGCTGCGCGGCCATGGTCTGCATGCCGTAGCAGATGCCAAGCACTGGCACACCCAGCTCGAACACCGCTTGCGGCGCGCGCGGGGTGTCGCCTTCGGTCACCGAGCTGGGGCCGCCGGACAGGATGATGCCGGCTGCGCCCGAATTGCGGATGAAGTCATCCGACACGTCATACGGATGCACCTCGGAGAACACGCCGGATTCGCGCACACGGCGCGCGATCAGCTGGGTGACTTGCGAACCGAAATCGAGGATGAGGATCTTGGAATGCATGGGACGTTGCCTGCTTTGCTAAGACGGTCTTGGAAAAAATTCAGGCGGCATCGCGGCCGCCTGAACTGTGGTGTGGCTGTGATCAGTCAGCGCGATAGTTCGGCGCTTCCTTCGTGATCTGCACATCATGCACATGCGACTCACGCATGCCGGCCGACGTGATCTCGACGAACTCGGCTTTCTCGCGCAGCTCATCAATGGTCGCGCAGCCGCAGTAGCCCATCGACGAACGGACGCCACCGACCAGCTGATACAGAATGGCCAGCACGCTGCCCTTGTAGGGCACACGGCCTTCGATGCCCTCGGGCACCAGCTTGTCGGCATTGTTGGCCGCATCCTGGAAGTAGCGATCGGCCGAGCCATCGGACATCGCGCCGAGGCTACCCATGCCACGGTAGGACTTGTAGCTGCGGCCCTGGAACAGGATCACTTCACCCGGCGCCTCTTCGGTACCGGCGAACATGCTGCCCATCATCACGGTCGATGCGCCGGCTGCGAGGGCCTTCGCGATATCTCCCGAGACGCGGATGCCACCATCGGCGACGCAGGGTACGCAGCTGCCTTCGAGCGCCTTGGCGGCAATCGTGGTGGCGCTAATCTGCGGCACGCCGACACCGGCCACGATACGGGTGGTGCAGATGGAACCGGGGCCGATACCAACCTTGACCGCATCGGCGCCGGCATCGAGCAGCGCGCGCGCGGCATCAGCCGTGGCGATGTTGCCGCCGATGACTTCCACTTGCGGGAAGCGACGCTTGACCCATTTGACGCGATCCAGCACGCCTTGCGAATGGCCGTGTGCGGTATCGACCACGACCACATCGACGCCGGCGGCGACCAGCAGCTCAATGCGCTCGTCATTGTCCGGACCCACGCCGACTGCGGCGCCGACGCGTAGCTTGCCTTCGCTGTCCTTCGCCGCGTTAGGGTGTTCGGTGGATTTACTGATGTCCTTCACGGTGATCAGGCCGCGCAACTCGAACGCGTCGTTCACCACCAGCACGCGCTCCAGGCGGTGCTTGTTCATCAGGCGCTTGGCCTCGATCGGATCGGCGCCCTCTTTCACATACACCAGCTTGTCGCGCGGGGTCATCTTCGCGCGTACTTCGGCGTCGAGCTCTTCTTCGAAACGCAGGTCGCGGTTGGTGATGATGCCAACCACGGTCTTGCCCTCGACCACCGGGAAACCGGAGATGCCATGCTGGCGCGACAGCGCGATCACTTCACGCACCTTCATCGTTGGCGGGATGGTGATCGGGTCGCGCACGACGCCGGCCTCGAAGCGCTTCACTTTCGAGACTTCACGGGCCTGTTCACGTGCGGTGAGATTCTTGTGGACGATGCCGATACCGCCTTCCTGTGCAATCGCGATCGCGAGACGGGCTTCGGTGACCGTGTCCATCGCGGCCGACACCAGCGGGATCGACAGCTTAATGTTGCGCGTCAGGCGGGTGTGGAGCGAGGTGTCTTTGGGCAGGATGGCCGAGTAGGCCGGAACGAGCAGCACGTCATCGAAGGTGAGTGCTTTCTGGATCAGACGCATGGGGATTCCTGTAGGCGCAAAAGCGAATTATACAGAACTCGCCCTGGCCCCGCCCCGCTTGCCGGTGGCGCAGGTCGCGCCGGTGGCACCGGCCAGCGTCCTCGTCAGCGCGGGTCGGCCGCCATCTGCTTGTGTTTCGCACGCCGGCGGCGCGTCTCTTTCGGGTCGGCCTGCAGCGGCCGGTAAACCTCGACACGGTCGCCATCACGCAGTACGGTGTCGGCAGGTTTGAGCTTGCCATGGATGCCGAGCTTGAGTTCGCCCGCATCGAGCGCCACCTTCAGGTTCGGGAAACGCTGCAGCAGGTCGCTCGCGGCCAGTGCCTGCGCAAGCCGGGTGCCGGCTGGCAGTTGCAGGGTCTGCAGGAAGGCATCATCCGGCCATGCGTAGCAGACTTGCACGCGCATCGCAGGCGCAGCAGAAGCATCAGCCATACACCACCTCGGCACGCTTGCAGAATGCATCGACGAAGCTGTCCGCGATCTTCGAAAACACCGGGCCGATCAGTTTTTCCAGCATCTTGCTGGAAAACTCGTAATGCAGGTCGAACTCGATCTTGCACGCATCGGCGCGCAGCGGCTTGAACTGCCAGGTACCGTCGAGCTGGCTGAACGGCCCTTCGACCAGCGCCATCTGCATGCGGGTCGGCGGCTGGTGGGTGTTTTGCGTGGTGAAGCTTTGCTTCACGCCGTGATAGTTGATCTGGATGGCCGCCAACAGCCCGTCCGGCGTGCGCTCGCGTACGTCAACGCCGCCGCACCAGGGCAGAAAGACCGGATAGTCTTCGACCTTGTCGACGAGGGCGAACATTTGTTCGGCGCTGTAATTGAGCAGGACAGATTTGTGGACGACTGCCATGATGCCGTTTGATAAAATCGTGGGTTCGAATTCTAACCCGGCTGGCGCGTGCGCCAGCCCGCCCCACCCGCCGCCACAGCGGCAAGCGAGCGAGCCCAGGCGTTGTGGGCCCGCACCGAGTCCTTGACCCAGCCAACCCAGCCCAAAGCCCTGCCTACCTGATGAGCATTGTCGACAACAAGAAAGCCTTCCACGATTACTTCATCGAGGAACGCTATGAAGCCGGCATGGCCCTCGAAGGCTGGGAGGTGAAGGCCATCCGTGCCGGGCGCGCGCAGCTGAAGGAAGCCTACGTCATCATCCGCAACGCGGAGATTTTCCTGTTCGGCGCGCACATCAGCCCGCTGCCGACCGCGTCCACCCATGTGAACCCGGACCCGGTCCGCACCCGCAAGCTGCTGCTGAAGGCGGAAGAGATCAAGCGCCTGATCGGCAAGGTCGAGCGTTCCGGCTACACGCTGGTACCGCTGAACCTGCACTACCAGCGCGGCCGCATCAAGTGCGAGGTCGGTCTCGCCAAGGGCAAGAAGCAGCATGACAAGCGCGACACCGAGCGCTCGAAGGATGCAGAGCGGGAGATCGCGCGCGTGATGAAGCAGAACCGGCGCTGAAAAACAAAAAACCCCCGGGCTTCGCAGCGGCGGGGGCTCAATACTTCGATAACACCTGTTGTTGGTTGTTATTCCGAATTCGGAAGACGGAGTATAGACTTCTGTTTCTTGGTGTCAATACTTTTGGGTGTAAAAAACGGGCCGCGAGGCCCGTTTTTACGGCAGTTGCTGAACTGGCAAATGCGCCTGGTAGTGCGGGAGCTGGCGAGGTGCGGCCCATGCTCCCGGCATACGCCACCCGCGCAGTGGCCTGATCCGCTCACCCGGCTCAGGCCACCTTGCCGGCCAGCTTCATCCAGGTGTCGATCACCGAGTCCGGGTTCAGCGAGATCGACTTGATGCCTTCCTTGGCCAGCCATTCCGCAAAGTCCGGATGGTCGGACGGGCCCTGGCCGCAGATGCCGACGTACTTGCCCTTCGCAAGGCAAGTCTTGATCGCCTGCGACAGCAGCGCGCGCACTGCCGGATCACGCTCGTCGAAGTCGGCCGCCAGCAATTCCATGCCGGAGTCGCGGTCCAGTCCGAGGGTCAGCTGCGTCAGGTCGTTCGAGCCGACCGAGAAGCCGTCGAAGTGCTCGAGGAACTGCTCGGCGAGGATCGCGTTGGACGGCACTTCGCACATCATGATCAGGCGCAGACCATTCTCGCCGCGCTTCAGGCCATATTTGCCCAGCAGGCCGACCACTTTCTCGGCCTGACCCAGCGTACGCACGAAGGGCACCATGATCTCGACGTTGGTCAGGCCCATTTCGTCACGCACCCGCTTCATCGCGATGCATTCCATCTCGAAGGCTTCAGCGAAATCAGCCGCCAGATAACGTGCCGCACCACGGAAGCCCAGCATCGGGTTCTCTTCATCCGGCTCGTAACGCGAACCGCCGATGAGCTTCTTGTACTCGTTGGATTTGAAGTCAGACAGGCGCACGATCACCGGGCGCGGATAGAAAGCGGCGGCAATGGTCGCGACGCCTTCAGCCAGCTTGTCGACATAAAAGGCCTTCGGCGATGCATGGCCACGCGCGACCGACTCGACGGCCTTCTTCAGGTCCGGATCGATGTTCGGATATTCGAGGATGGCCTTCGGGTGGACGCCGATGTTGTTGTTGATGATGAACTCGAGGCGTGCGAGACCGACACCATCGTTCGGCAGCTGTGCGAAGTCGAACGCCAGCTGCGGATTACCGACGTTCATCATGATCTTGACCGGGATCGCCGGCAGCTCGCCGCGCTGCACTTCGGTGATCTCGGTGTCCAGCAGACCATCGTAGATCTTGCCCTCGTCGCCTTCGGCGCAGGACACGGTCACCAGGGTGCCATCCTTCAGCACATCGGTCGCGTCGCCGCAGCCCACCACAGCCGGCACACCGAGTTCACGCGCAATGATCGCAGCGTGGCAGGTACGGCCGCCACGGTTGGTGACGATCGCCGACGCACGCTTCATCACCGGTTCCCAGTTGGGGTCGGTCATGTCGGCCACCAGCACATCGCCCGGCTGCACGCGCTCCATTTCTTCCGGGTCCTTGATGACGCGCACCGGGCCCGCGCCGATCTTCTGGCCGATGGCGCGGCCATGCGCCAGCACGGTGCCGGTGCCCTTGAGCTTGAAGCGCTGCTGCGCATCCGCATGGCCCTGCTGCGACTTCACCGTTTCCGGTCGCGCCTGCAGAATGTAGAGCTTGCCGTCACGACCATCCTTGCCCCACTCGATGTCCATCGGACGGCCATAGTGGTTCTCGATGATGACCGCGTATTTGGCGAGTTCAGCGATTTCTTCGTCAGCCAGCGAGTAGCGGTTGCGCTGCTCGATCGGCACATCGACGGTGCGCACCGACAGCCCGGCCTTCGCTTCACCGGTGAATTCCATCTTGATCAGCTTGGAGCCGATGTTCTTGCGGATGATGGGCAGCTTGCCGGCGGCCAGCATCGGCTTGTGCACATAGAACTCGTCCGGGTTCACAGCGCCCTGCACCACGGTCTCGCCGAGACCGTAGGACGAGGTGATGAACACCACATCCTTGAAGCCGGATTCGGTATCGATGGTGAACATCACGCCCGAGGCACCGAGGTCGGAACGCACCATGCGCTGCACACCGGCCGACAGCGCGACTTCAGCATGGGTGAAACCCTTGTGCACGCGATACGAGATCGCACGGTCGTTGTACAGCGACGCGAACACGTGCTTCATTGCTTCGAGCACGTTGTCGATGCCAACCACGTTCAGGAAGGTTTCCTGCTGACCCGCGAACGACGCATCCGGCAAGTCTTCTGCGGTGGCGGACGAACGCACCGCGAACGACACTTCGCTCGCCGAATCATCGACCAGCTGGTGATAGAAAGCGGTGATGTCTGCCAGCAGTCGCGGCTGGAAAGGCGTGTCGATGATCCATTGACGGATCTCGGCGCCCGCTGCAGCCAGCGCGCGCACGTCATCGATGTCCAGCGTTTCGAGACGCTTCGCGATACGGTCCGCCAGCGATTCGCCACCCGGCACCGAATACGACAGGAAGTCGCGGAAAGCTTGTGCAGTGGTCGCGAAACCACCGGGTACACGCACGCCGGCACCCGCCAGCTGGCTGATCATCTCGCCCAGCGATGCGTTCTTGCCGCCGACGGATTCGACATCCGTCATGCGCAGGTTTTCGAAAGATACGACGTAAGCCGCGCCCGTATCAGGGGCCGAGTGCGCCCCCTGGGTTGCTGCGTTGGACATAACTACCTCTTTGATGGTGGGAAATCTTCACAGTGCGCCTCGCCGGGACATGGGTGTTCTTGTTATTCTTCGGACACGCCGGGTGGGTAAATTTTCAATGGCCGTCATTTTACCCGCCGCAAGCGCTTTTTTTAAGCGAACGCTCATACTATTTGCCTTATTTCTTTGGTAATTTTTCATGCACAGCCACACCCCTGCCGGTTCACCCGGGTTTGACCGCACGGTTTTCTTTGTTTCGGACGGTACCGGCATCACCGCAGAAACCTTTGGCCACTCGGTCCTGACCCAGTTCGACCTGCGCTTCCGCCAGATCCGCCTGCCCTTCATTGATTCGGCCGACAAGGCGCATGACGCGGTACGCCGCATCAACGACACCTACAGCGCCGAGGGCAAGCGCCCCATCGTGTTCTCGACGCTGGTGCAGCAGGAGCTGTCAGACATCGTGCGCAAGTCGACTGGCATGCACATGGACCTGATCCAGACCTTCGTTGACCCGCTGGAACAGGAACTGGGCATCAAGTCCACGCACACGGTCGGGCGCAGCCACAACATCGCGGATTCGAACGACTACAAGAACCGCATCGAGGCGATCAATTATTCGCTCGCGCATGATGACGGCCAGTCGCACAAGAACCTGTCGAATGCGGACGTGATCCTGGTCGGCGTATCACGCTCGGGCAAAACGCCCACCAGCCTGTACCTCGCGATGCAGTACGGGATCAAGGCAGCCAACTATCCATTGATCCCCGAAGACTTCGAGCGCGGCGAAATCCCGAGCGGGCTGGCGCCGTTCCGCGGCAAGATCTTCGGGCTGTCGATCGCGCCCGACCGGCTGTCCGAGGTGCGCAACGAGCGCCGTCCGGGCAGCAAGTATGCGTCGCTGGAAAACTGCCGCTACGAGGTCAACGAGGCCGAGCGCATGATGCAGCGCGAAGGCGTGCGCTGGGTATCGACCACGGTCAAGTCGATCGAGGAGATTGCGACCATGATCATGCAAGAGCTGAAGCTGGACAAGCGCGCCTACTGACCAAAATCAAACCCGGCGCGCGTAGGAGTGGCGACGGGGCAATGACTCGCGGAGGATAGAACTGTCCGTTCGCGAGGTGCCCCATGGAGATCGCCATCATCGAGATCCTGCTGTGGCTGGGCTTTGGCCTGCTGCTCTGGGCCTTGCGCGATAGTCTGGACGGGGTCGAGGTCGAACTACACCGTGGCCATACGTCGATACGGGCACGGCCGGTCTTGCCGCCCGCCAGCAAGCCACAGCAAGTATTCGCGCCCATCGGTCGCTATGCCGACCGCACCATCCATGAATTTGCCGTGATCGACGGCCTCGGTTACCGCTTTGAATGCGTGTGTCCGCGTCGCGATGCGTCACGCCTGAAGCATCACCAGCGCTGGGTGTCGCCGGGACTGGTCTATGCGCCCTGCACCTTGCCCGCGGGCTTGCAGCCGCGACAGCGAGCGCGGTAGATGATGCAGCGTCAGCGCGCCCGCTGCTGCCGGCGCTGCTCGAACAGGCAGATCGCAACGCTGGCGGCAACGTTCAGCGACTCCACCTGCGGCTGCTGCGGAATGATGAGCCGCTTCGTCGCCAGCGCCAGTAAATCCGGCGCGACGCCGCGCCCTTCCTGCCCGAACAACCAGGCCGCCGGTGCCGACAAGTCGGTGTCGTACAGGCTGGCATCGGCTTGCAGGCTGGTCGCCAGTACCGGCAGGGTCGCGTGCCGAATCAAGACTGACAGATCGACTTCCTCGACGATGTCGAGCACGAAGTGCGCGCCCATGCCCGCCCGCAATACCTTCGGCGACCAGGCAGCGACACTGCCCTGCCCGCAATAGACGCGCGTCACGCCGGCGGCCGCCGCCGTCCGCAAAATCGACCCGAGGTTGCCCGGGTCTTGCAGACCATCGAGTAGCACGGCGGTGGTATCGAGTGGCAGCGTGTCCGACACCGGTGTATCGACCACGAACAGCACCGCCACACCATGCTCGACTTGTGACAGCGGCGCAAACAAGGCATCCGGCAGCAGGATGCAGGTGCCACCCTCGCGCTCACAACGCGCCAGCAGCGACGCCACTTCAGGATTGCCACGCTCGCCCGCGCCCGCCACGCACAGTGCGGGCAAGCCGCGATGCTGCAGCCAGGCCTCGCACAGATGCACGCCATCGAGCAGCGTGCGCGCTGCCTTGCGGCGCGCCTGCGCGCTGGTGGCGAGCAGCCGCAGTTGCTTGTATTGCGGGTTGTCGCGTGAGGTGATGGTTTGCAGGGCCATGGGCAATGGTTCAGGAATCGATCAGCGCGATACGCGTGAGATCAGGCGTCGACCAGCAGCTGGCGTACCGGTGCGTACGAACGCCGATGCTCGGGCGTCACGCCGTGCGCGCGCAGCCGTTCGAGATGCAATGGCGTCGGATACCCCTTGTGCTGGTCGAAACCATACTCCGGATATTGCGCATGCATCTGCACCAGCACCGCGTCGCGCGCCGTCTTCGCAAGAATGGATGCGGCCGAGATCTCGGCCACCTTGTCATCACCCTGCACGATGGCCTCCGTGCGTATGCTGCAGACCGGGCAGCGGTTGCCATCGATCAGCCCCAGTGTCGGCACGACGGACAGTCCTTCGATCGCGCGCCGCATCGCCAGCATCGTCGCTTGCAGAATGTTCAGTTCATCGATCTCGGCCGCCGAGCATTGTGCGATCGACCACGCCAGCGCATCACGCTTGATGATGATGGCCAGTGCATCGCGCTTTGCTTCCGGAAGTTTTTTGGAATCGCGCAAGCCGTCGATGGGCCTGTGCGGATCGAGTATCACTGCAGCCGCGAATACCGGTCCGGCCAGCGGGCCACGGCCGGCTTCATCGACGCCGCACACAAGTTCATTGTGCGTATCGAACAGGTCGAACGAGGCTTGCGGTGCACTGCGGGCGGTGCGCATTGTCAGTGTTGTCGACGCTGTCGACGCAGCGCGAGCGCGCGCCGCCTTGGGTTCAGTGGCCATCAGAGCTTGCCGTGCTGCGACAGCAGCTCCATCACGGCATGCGCGCTTTGTGACGCGGTGTTGCGCATCAGGTCGTGGTGCAGGTCGACGAAGCGGCGGCGCAGGCGCTGGCGGTTCTGGTCGTTCGACAGTTGTGCCCACAATGCGGACGACAAGCCGGCCGGCGTCGCGCGGTCCTGCAACAGCTCGGGCACCAGGAATTCGCGTGCCATGATGTTGGGCAGTCCCACCCAGGGCTGATACGCCATCAGCCGCAGGATTTGCCAGCTGAACGGGTTCATCCGGTAGCTGATGACCATCGGCTTCTTGAACAACGCCACTTCCAGCGTGGCGGTACCGCTTGCGACCAGCGCCGCATCGCAAGCCGCCATCGCCTGATGCGACTGGCCGTCGAGTATCGTCAGCGGCAGTTTGGTCAGCGGCGTGCGCTTCAAGGTCGGCGCCTTGATCAGTTGCTCGAAATACGCGCGCTGCAAGTCGCCTGCCATCGGCACCAGGAAGTGCAGCTTGGGGTCGCGCTTGAGCAGCATTGCGGCAGTTTCCATGAACGCGCGCGCGTTGTACTTCAGCTCGGACATGCGACTGCCCGGCAGAATGGTCACGACGCGCGCATCCCGATCGATGCCGAGCGCATCGCGCGCCGCATCCTGGTCCGGGTCCATCGGTATCACCTCGGCCAGCGGATGACCGACATAGGTAACCGGGATGCCGGCCTTCTGGTAAATCGCTTCCTCGAACGGGAAGATCACCATCATGTGCGATACCGCGCGCCTGATTTTCTTGATGCGGTTACGACGCCAGGCCCAGATCGACGGACTGACGAAATGCAGCGTCGGTATGCCGGATTCCTTCAGCGCCAGCTCAAGATCGAGGTTGAAGTCAGGGGCATCGACACCGATGAACGCGGCCGGCTTTTCCGCGATCAGGCGGTCGCGCAATTCATCACGGAAGGCTTTCAGTTCACGGTAGTGCTGGATCACCTCGAACAAGCCGCGCACCGCGAGCTTGTCCATCGGGTAGTCGGACTCGAAACCGTACTCGGCCATCGCCTTGCCGCCGATGCCATGAAAACGCGCCTCGGGCAGCATGGGCCGCAGGCCCGACAACAGCCGGCTCGCCAGCAGGTCGCCGGAGGTCTCGCCGGCCACCATCGCCAGCGTCAGCGGCAGGTTCGTGTCAGCGGACGATGCCACGGGTCACGCCATCAAGAAAATCGCGCAGCAGTTTGAGATGCGCTGCGCTGTCGGGATCGCCCTGTTCCTCGGCCGCGATGGCGGCCTTCGCTTCATCGAGTGTCAGGCCTGATTTGTACAGCAGCCTGTACGCATTGCGCAACGCACCGATCGCTTCACGCGTGAAGCCGCGGCGCTTCAGGCCTTCGATATTGATGCCATGCGGCGCGGCCGGATTGCCGTTCAGGATCACATACGGCGGCACATCCTGCGTAATGCTGGAGAACATGCCGACCATCGCATGCGCACCGATCTTGCAAAACTGGTGCACACCCGAATGGCCGCCCATGATCGCCCAGTCGCCAACATGCACATGCCCGGCCAGCTGCGCATTGTTCGCGAAGATGGTGTGGTTACCGATCTGGCAGTCATGCGCGAGATGCACATAGGCCATGATCCAGTTGTCATTACCGAGGCGGGTGACGCCGACATCCTGCGCGGTGCCGCGATTGAAGGTGCAGAATTCGCGCACGGTATTGCGGTCGCCGATTTCCAGCCGGGTCGGCTCGCCCGCATACTTCTTGTCCTGCGGTGCCGCGCCGATCGACGAGAACTGGTAAAACACATTGTCACGGCCGATGCTGGTATGGCCGTCGATCACCACATGCGGACCGACCCGGGTACCGGCACCGATCACGACATCCGGGCCGATGATGCTGTAGGCGCCGACCTCGACGCTGGCGTCGAGCTGGGCCCTCGGATCAACCTGTGCGGTCGAATGGATTCTGGTCATGTCACTTATTCTGCCGCTGCCGGCTCGGCGATCGAGCGCATCGTGCACATCAGCTCGCCTTCAACGGCTAGTTGGCCATCGACACTCGCGCTGGCCTTGAACTTCCAGATGCCGCGCGACTGGCGCAGGATCTCGACCTGCATTTTCAGCTGGTCGCCGGGCTCGACCGGACGCTTGAAGCGCGCGCCATCGATGCCGACAAAATAGACCACCGCATTGTCATCCGGCTTCTGGCCCATGGTCAGGAAAGCTAGCAGCGCGGCGCTCTGCGCCAGCGCCTCGATCATCAGCACGCCCGGCATCACCGGCTTATGCGGGAAATGGCCGTTGAAGAATTCTTCATTGATGGTGACGTTCTTGATCGTGGTGATCTGCTTGCCCGCTTCCCAATCGAGCACACGGTCGACCAGCAGCAGCGGATAGCGGTGCGGCAGGTATTCCTTGATCTGGTTGATGTCGAGGCTTTTGCTTGTCATGGTTGCCTAATCTCTGGTGTTTGAATGCTGCTTGTTCGAAGTCGTCATCACGTGGTGCTTCCGGTGTCGTTCGCTGTCAGCGTGCGCACCAGCTTCTCGAGTTCGCGCACACGGTCGCGCATCGCATCGAGCTGGCGCACCACGGCGGCGGTCTTTTCCCAGTCGGCGTTTTTCGCCAGCGGATAAAAGCCGGTGTACTGGCCCGGCTCTGCAATCGAGCGCGACACCAGGCTGCCGGACGAGATATGCACATGGTCCGCAATCGTCAGGTGGCCCAGCACCATGGCCGCGCCGCCGAAGGTGCAGTGCTTGCCGATCTTTGCGCTGCCGGCGACGCCGACGCAGCCGGCCATCGCGGTGTGCGCGCCGATCACGCAGTTGTGCGCAATCTGTATCTGGTTGTCCAGCTTGACGCCGTCTTCGATCACGGTGTGGTCCAGCGCGCCGCGATCGATCGTGGTGTTGGCGCCGATTTCCACATCGTCGCCGATACGCACGCCGCCGGTTTGCGGTATCTTGATCCAGCGTCCGCGTTCGTTCGCAAAACCGAAACCATCGCCGCCGATCACCGCGCCGGACTGCACGATGCCGCGCTGGCCGATATGGCAGTCGTCGAGGAAGCTCACATTCGGATGGAACACGGTGTCGTCGCCGATGCGCGCATGGCGTCCGATACGGCAACCGGCACCGATCACGCAACGCTCGCCGATCACGGCACCGGCTGCAATGCTCACATGCGCGCCGATGTGCGCGCTGAACGGCACCTGCGCACCGGGTTCGATGACGGCAGTCGCATGCACACCGGGCCTCAGGGGCTCGGCCTTCAGCGCGGCGAAATACTGTGCGGCGTACGCAAAGTACGCATAGGGATTGTCGCTGAGGATGCGTGCGCCGCCGTAGCCGTCCAGCATGTCATGCTCGGCGCGCGACAGGATCAGCGCGCAGGCTTGCGAGGCTGCCGCTTGCGCGCGCAGCTTGGTATTGGACAGAAAGGTGATGTCGGAAGGACCGGCAGTGTCCAGCGGTGCGATCCCGTCGACGTTCAGCGCGGGATCGCCGATCAGCTCCCCGCCCAAGCTATCGACCAAGTCTCCCAGTCGAGTGCCCATGGCGGTGGTCCTGGCTTACTTGTTGAGTGCCTTGAGCACTTTGTCGGTGATGTCGATCCGCGGGCTGAAGTAGACCGCTTCCTGGAACACGATGTCGTATTTCTCGGCTTCGGCCAGCTGCTTGATCACCTTGTTGGCCTTTTCCAGCACGATCGCCAGTTCTTCATTGCGGCGCTGGTTCAGGTCTTCGCGGAATTCACGCTGGCGACGCTGGAAGTCCTTGTCCATTTCGGCCAGCTCGCGCTGGCGCTTGCCGCGCTCGGCGTCCGACAGTACCGGCGCGTCCTTGTCCAGCTTCTCGGCAGCCGATTTCAGCTTGGCGGCGAGCTCCTGGATGTCCTTGTCGCGCTTGGAGAATTCCTGCTCCAGCTTGGCGGTGGCGGCCTTGGCCGGCGCCGCATCGCGGAAGATGCGCTCGGTCGATACGAAACCGATCTTCAGCTCCTGCGCCTGTGCCGCCAGCGAGGTGCCGGCGACAAGCATCAGGGCGGCCGCAAACATGCTTGTTTTTTTGAATACAGATGCCACTTGCTTCTCTCCGTGAGGCAAACCCTGCAATTATGCCATTGTCAGCCGGCTATCAATCAGAAACCGGTGCCGAGCTGGAATTGGAAACGCTGTACGCGATCGAATGTCTTTGCATTCATCGGATAGCCGAGCGATAGCTTGAGCGGACCGACCGGCGAAATCCAGCTGATGCCCAGACCCGTGCTGTAGCGCAAGTCAGAGAATTTCACGTTTTCGCCATCCTGCGGGTTCCAGACCTGGCCGGCATCAACGAAGGTAAACCAACGCAGCGAGCGGTCCACCCCGGTCCCCGGGAACGGCAGCTGCAGCTCGGCATTGAGGATCATGCGCGCCTGACCGCCGATCGGCAGGTTGTAGCCGGTCGACGAGGTCGCATTGCCGGTGCCGGACACCGACAGCGAGCCGGCGGTGTAACCACGCACCGAGCCGATACCGCCTGCGTAAAAGTTTTTGAAGATCGGGTAAGGATTGCTGCCCAGCCCGTCGCCGTAGTTGACCTCGCCATTCAGCGCCAGCGTTGCCGAGCTGAAGATGGGCCAGAAATACTGGTCCTGATACGTCGCGCGATAGTAAGACGCACTGCCGCCCGGCGACACTTCGAGGTTTGCGCGGCGATAACGGCCCTTGGTCGGGATCAGCGCACTGTCGCGGTTGTCGCGCTGCCAGGCCGCCGTCAGCGGGTAAGCGCGCGTGGTCACGGTGCCAACGCCGCCGCTGACGCCGGAGAAGTCCTCCACATACTGCTTGTAGCGGTCCGGGCTGTTCGAATAGGTGTCGACCTGGGTCTGCTCGACGCCGAGGCCGAAGAACACCCGATCGAACTCGGTGAACGGCACGCCGAAGTTCACGCTGGCGCCGGTCGTCACGACGCGGAAGTTCACATCGGTCAGGTAAATCGGCGGGCGCGAGGTACGCAGGTAAACATCCACGGTACGGCTGACGCCGTCATCGGTGAAATACGGGTTGGTGTGCGAGATCGCGATCGTGCGGAACACGCGTGAGGTGTTCACGCTGATACCAATGTTGTTGCCGCTGCCAAAAGCGTTGGCCTGATTGATCGAGCCTGTCAGCGTCAGCTTTTCGCTGGACGAATAACCGGCACCGAGCATGATGGCGCCGGTCGGCTTTTCCTTGACCTTCACATCGAGGTCCACCTGGTCGGGCGAGCCCGGCACTTCCAGCGTATCGACCGTGGTATCGGTGAAGAAGCCCAGACGGCCCAGGCGGTCGCGCGACAGTTTGATCTTGTCGCCGTCATACCAGGAGCTTTCGAGCTGACGGAATTCGCGGCGGATCACTTCATCGCGCGTGCGGTCGTTGCCGCCGATATTGATGTTGCGTACATAGACGCGCTTGCCCGGGTCCACGAAGATCGTGAACGCGACCTGCGATTTCGCGCGGTCGATCTCGGGCACCGCATTCACCGACGCGAATGCATAGCCGAACACGCCCATGCGCTCGCTGATCTTGCGAGTGCTCTCGGTCATCAGCTCGCCGGAGTAGGCATCGCCAGCCTTCAGGCTGACCAGTGCGGCCAATTCGCTTTCGCGGCCCAGCATCTCGCCTTCGAGCTTGACGCCGGTGACGGTGTATTTCTGGCCTTCGTTGATGTTGATGGTGATGAAGATGTCTTTCTTGTCCGGCGAGATCGACACTTGCGTGGATTCGATCTGCATCTCCAGATAGCCGCGGTTCAGGTAGAACGAGCGCAGCGTTTCGATGTCACCTGCCAGTTTCTGCTTCGAGTACTGGTCATTCTTCGAATACCAGGTGAACCAGCCCGGCGTCGTCAGCTTGATCTGGTCCAGCAGATCACTCTGCTTGAATGCCTTGTTGCCGACGATGTTGATCTGGCGGATCTTGGCGGCATCGCCTTCATCGACCACGAAGCTGACATTCACGCGATTACGCTCGATCGGGGTGACCGTGGTGGTGATCTGCACACCATACAGACCGCGCGACAGATACTGGCGTTTCAGCTCCTGCTCGGCGCGATCGACCAGCGCCTTGTCGAGGATACGACCTTCACCGAGGCCCAGTTCCTTCAGCGACTTGATCAGTTGCGCTTTTTCGAATTCCTTGGTGCCGGAGAACTCGACGCTCGCAATCGCCGGGCGCTCTTCCAGCATCACCACCAGCACATTGCCATCGACTTCGATGCGCACATCCTTGAAGAAGCCGGTCGCATACAGCGCCTTGATCGCTGCGGCCGCTTTTTCTTCAGTGAAGGTATCGCCCACGCGCACCGGCAGGTAGCTGAACACGGTACCGGCTTCAGTACGCTGTATGCCTTCGACGCGAATGTCCTTGACGGTGAAAGGATCCACCGCGGCTGCCTGGCTGGCAAAGACCGAGAAGATGGCAGCAGCGAGAAGTTTGGGGAAGAAAGGCAGCGCTTTGCGCTCGAGGTCGGATTTCATCAAAAAGATTTTTGAGTGGTTGACGACCGGCCGCAATTTGCATCACGACGTATCGGCCGGCGTGCTACCCGATCAGCCTCACGATGTCGTTGAACACCGCGACGACCATGAGCGCCATCAGCAAACCTATGCCCGCACGTTGTGCGATGGCCCCTATGCGCTCGGGAACGGGACGACCGGAAAAAAGCTCCAGCGAATAATACAACAAATGCCCTCCATCCAGAACGGGTATCGGGAGCAGGTTCATCACCCCCAGGCTGATGCTGATGAAGGCCATGAAGGACAAAAAGCTGATCCAGCCGACGCGCGCGGTCTGCCCCGCGTAGTCGGCAATCGTGATCGGGCCGGTGATGTTTTTCAGCGATGCCTCGCCGGTTATCATCTTGCCAAGCATGGTCACGGTCATGGCGCTGGTATCCCAGGTCTTGCGCAGCGCGCGCGTGAAAGCCGTAGCCAGGTCAGATTCGATCACCACCATGGCAGACCGCATATCGACTTGCGCACGAATACGTCCGACCGGTTTGCCATCGACCGCCGAATCGCCGCTGCCCGCGCCTGTGGCGCGCTCGGCCTGCGGCGTCACATTCACCGCAAATGGCTGGCCATCGCGCAGGCCCTCGACATGCAGGCGTATACCGGCGCTGTCACGCAGCTTGTCGATGAAAGCGATGCCATCGGTTACCGGCACGCCATCGATCGCGACGATCAGGTCGCCCGGCCGCAGACCGGCGGCGGCGGCCGGACCCTCCGGCAGGATCTCGCCCAGCAGCGCCGGCGGCTTCGCCAGTTCGATGCCGAGCTTGTCGAACAACTGGTTGTCGAGGTCTTGCGACGGTACCGCACGCAATGGCAGGCTCAGTTCGGACAAGGCGTTGCCACCGCTGGCCAGCGGCCGCTCGACCATCAGTCGTGCATCACGGCGATCCATCGCCCGCTGCAGCAGCGACCAGCGCAGTTCGTTCCACGACCTTACCGGTTCGCCATCGACAGCGGTCACGGTATCGCCATCTTGCAGCCCGGCCTGCGCTGCAATACTGGCCGGCTGCACCGCGACCCGCGCGACCGGCTCCGGCACGCCATGCGTGTACAGGAAGGTAAAGATCAGGATCGCAAGCAGGAAGTTAGCCAACGGGCCCGCCGCAACGATCGCGATACGCTTCCCCACATGTTGCCGCGTGAACTCACGGGCCTCGTCCTGCGGTGCGATCGGCCCCTGCTCGTCGTCGCGCGCATCGAGCATTTTCACGTAGCCGCCCAAAGGCACCAGCGACAGCGCCCATTCGGTCTGGTCGGCGCCGAAGCGACGCGACCAGATCACGCGCCCCATGCCAACCGAAAAGCGCAGCACCTTCACGCCGCACCAGCGCGCAACAAGGTAATGCCCCAGCTCGTGAATGACCACCAGCACGCCGATGACAACAGCGAAGGCGAAAATCGTTTGCAACAAACCCATCATGAAGCTCCGTGGGGAATGACGCGACAGGCGGCAGTCAGCAATCCATCAAATCAGGACACTGGATCCCGGCTTTCGCCGGGATGACGTGCGAAGGCCCGTCATCTATTCCATGTCGTCCCGGCGAAAGCCGGGACCCAGCGTCGTCAATCAACTATCCATCAATTCACGTGCACAAGCGCGCGCAGCGCGATCTTGCTCCAGCAAATGCGCGAGTCCGTCCGCCTCCAGCGCCGGCACGCGCGCAAGCACGTCGGCGATCAGCTCGGGAATCTTGCGGAAACCAATGCGGCGTTCAAGGAAGGCTTCGACCGCCACTTCATTGGCGGCGTTCATCACCGCCGGTGCGGTGCCGCCGGTCTCGAGCGCATCGAAGGCCAGCTTCAGGCACGGGAAGCGCTCGAAATCCGGCGGACGGAATTCGAGATTCGCAATGCGGCTGAAATCCAGCGGCGCGACACCGGACTCGATGCGTTCCGGGTAAGCGAGCGCATGCGCGATCGGCGTGCGCATGTCGGGATTGCCGAGTTGCGCGAGCACCGAGCCATCGGCATACGACACCATCGAATGAATCACGCTTTGCGGATGGATCACGACTTCGATCTGGCTGGCCGGCGCACCGAACAACCAGTGCGCCTCGATCACTTCAAGGCCCTTGTTCATCATCGTCGCCGAATCAACCGAGATCTTGCGTCCCATGCTCCAGTTCGGATGCGCGACCGCCTGCTCGGGCGTGACTTCGGCCAGGGTCGCGATATCACGATTCAGGAAGGGGCCGCCGGAGGCGGTCAGCAAGATCTTGCGTATGCCATGGTCATCCGAGCCGCGCCGGTAATCCGATGGCAGGCACTGGAAGATCGCATTGTGTTCGCTGTCGATCGGCAGCAGCGTGGCGCCGCTGCCTGCAATCGCATCCATGAACATCTGTCCCGACATCACCAGGGCTTCCTTGTTGGCGAGCAGTACCTTCTTGCCCGCCTTCGCGGCCGCCAGCGTCGGCTGCAGGCCGGCCGCGCCGACAATCGCTGCCATCACGGCGGAACACTCGGGTGCACTCGCCACCGCGCACAACGCAGCTTCGCCATGCGCGACATCAGTGGCAATGCCCTTGGCCTTCAGCTGTGCTTCGAGACGCGCCGCCGCATCGGGCGTACCGACGACCGCGACCGCCGGCAGGAAGCGTTCGCACAGCTGTGCCAGCTCATCGACCTTGCTGTGCGCGGTCAGTGCATGAATGCGGTAGCGATCTGCATGGCGCGCGACCACGTCCAGTGTGGACAGGCCGATGGATCCGGTGGCTCCCAGTATCGTGATGGACTGCATGGATATGTCGTTATGTACAGGGTCTGCGTGTAGGGTGTCTGCCGGGCTAGGGCCTGCTTGCCGATGGCCTGCTTGCGGATAGCGCGCATGCCACGGCTTGGCATGAAGATAGCAGGTCGCCGCGTTCAGGCGTGAAATTCAGCGACCGGTGCTCGCCGCCGCATACACCGACGCACATACCGACGCACATACCGGCACGCACACCGGAGCTCACGCCAGCCGCGCGCTGATCAGCAGTACCAGCGGCATCACCGGGATCAGCGCATCGATGCGATCGAGCACGCCACCGTGACCGGGCAGCAGCTGGCTGCTGTCCTTCATGCCGGCACGGCGCTTCATCATCGATTCGAACAGGTCACCGACCACGCTGGCGGCGACGATCAGCGTCATCAGCAACAACCACAGCGGCCAGCCAAAAGCTTGCAGCAGCTGCGCCGGGAAGGTGTCGGCCAGTTGCGGCGCCAGTGCAGCGCCGCCTGCCAGCAGCCACACCGCGATCAGACCACCGGCGACGCCCTCCCAGCTCTTGCCGGGCGAGATGCTCGGCGCCAGCTTGCGGCGCCCGAACGCGCGACCCGCGAAATACGCACCGATGTCGGCAATCCATACCAGCGCCATGGCCGATACCAGGAACAAGACCGAGCGCTGGAACAAACCGGCAATCGCAATGAAGCAACCGAACAGCGCGAGCAGATAAATGGTGGTGAACAGCGCGCCGCGTGCCCCTTCGGCCGGCGGCAGACCGACCTTCAGCGCCGGCGCAAAGCGCAGCGCCCACACCAGCACGCACAGCAGCGACAGCGGCAGCCATTCGGCCGGCGCGCGGTCAGCCAGCAGCGGCAGCAGCACCGCCGCCGCCACTGCCAGCGGCACGGCACGTCGCACGGCGAACAGCCGCAAGGCTTCCCACACCGCTGCACCAAAGAACACTGCCAGTGTCAGGTAAAACGCGAGCAATGAACCAGAACCGAGCACGACGGCCAGCACGGCCAGCAGCACGATCGCGGTCAGCACCCGCTGCTTGAGCATCAGGAAGCCTTCCTGACTTCGACCAGTTGCGCACTGGTGCGGCCGAAACGACGCTCGCGCTTCTGGTACGACAGGATCGCTTCGTCGAGCGCAGCGGCGTCGAAATCAGGCCAGAAGGTGTCGGTGAAGTAGAGCTCGGTATAGGCGAGCTGCCACAGCAGGAAATTGGAGATACGCTGCTCACCGCCGGTGCGGATGAACAGGTCAGGCTCGGGCGCATGCGCCATGCACAGGTAAGGCGCGAGGTCGGCCTCGGTGTACACCGCCAGATCGGGCCGGTCGGCACGCAGGCGGTTCATCGCGTGCAGCAAGTCCCAGCGCCCGCCATAGTTGGCGCAGATGGTCAGCGTCAGCGTCGCATTGCCGGCGGTCTTCGCCTCGGCCTCGGCGATCTGCGCCTGCAGCTTGGGATCGAAGCGACTCAGGTCGCCGACCACGCGGATGCGGATGCCGTTCGCATTCATCTTGTCGACTTCACGCTCGAGCACTGTCGAAAACAAACGCATCAGCGTCGACACTTCATCGGCCGGACGACGCCAGTTCTCGGAGCTGAATGCAAACAGCGTCAGGTAACGAATGCCACGCTCGGCGCAGGCGCGGACCACACCGCGCACGGCCTCGACCCCCTTCACATGACCGGTCACGCGCGGCAGGAAGCGCGAGGTCGCCCAGCGGCCATTGCCATCCATGATGATCGCCACATGCTGCGGCATCATCGATGTCTCGGGAATCTGCTGGGTCGAACTGCTTGCTGTCATCGTTGTTGCCTGTCTGCGTGACGTGGACCAGAGGCTCAGGTCACGCACATGGTTGCCGGGATCGGTGCGACGGTGGACGCGATGCAGGCGGGCTGCCCACGAACCACCGCCGCGAGGATCACACGGTCATGATTTCCTTTTCCTTGTCGGCCATCAGCTTGTCGATCTCGGCGACAAACTTGTCGGTCAACTTTTGCACATCATCCTGTGCGCGACGCTCGTCATCTTCCGACACCGCCTTGTCCTTCAGCAGTTTCTTCAGGCCTTCGTTCGCATCGCGACGGATATTGCGCACCGCGACCTTCGCATCTTCGCCCTCGCCCTTGACCAGCTTGACCATCTCCTTGCGACGCTCTTCGGTCAGCGGCGGCGTCGGCACGCGGATCACATCGCCTTGCGTGGCCGGGTTCAGGCCCAGATCAGATTCGCGAATCGCTTTCTCGATCACGGCGATCATTTTCTTTTCCCAAGGTTGCACGCCGATGGTGCGCGCATCCAGCAGCGTCACGTTGGCGACTTGCGAGATCTGGGTCGGGGTACCGTAATAATCGACGGTCACATGGTCGAGAATGCCGGTATGTGCGCGACCGGTACGGACTTTGGCCAGATCGGCTTTCAGTGTCTCGATCGACTTCTGCATCTTCTGTTCGGTGGACTTCTTGACGTCAGCGATGGTCATACTGCTCTCCTGTTTCGCCGGCCCGCGTTGCGGACCTGTGTTCTTGTGATGGAATTCTGTGGGGTAGACGGCTGCAATCGCAGGCAACGCTTGTCGTTTGTCGCCGGCGGTCGGCGCTGCCTTACACGTGCACCAGCGTGCCTTCGTCTTCGCCCAGCACCACGCTCTTCAGCGCGCCCTGCTTGACGATGGAAAACACGCGGATCGGCAGCTTCTGGTCGCGGCACAGTGCAAAGGCGGTGGCGTCCATCACCTGCAAGTGCTTCGCGATCGCTTCATCGAAGCTGATCGTGGTGTAACGGGTCGCCGACGGATCTTTCTTCGGGTCGGCGCTGTAAATGCCGTCGACCTTGGTCGCCTTCAGCACCACCTCGGCGCCGATCTCGGCGCCACGCAGCGCAGCGGCGGTATCGGTGGTGAAGAACGGGTTGCCGGTACCGGCCGCGAACACGACGATCTTGCCCTCTTCGAGGTATTGCAGCGCCTTCGGGCGCACATAGGGCTCGACCACTTGCTCGATGCCGATCGCCGACATCACGCGCGCGGTCATGCCCGCCTGGCGCATCGCATCGGCCAGCGCCAGCGAGTTCATCACGGTGGCCAGCATGCCCATGTAATCGGCAGTCGCACGATCCATGCCCTGCGCGCCCGGCGCCACGCCGCGGAAAATGTTGCCGCCACCGATGACGATCGCGACTTCGACGCCCAGCGCCGCCACCTCGGAAACATCGGCCACCATGCGCTCGATGGTGGCGCGGTTGATCCCGTACGGATCCTCCCCCATCAAGGCTTCGCCGGAAAGTTTCAGAAGGACGCGCTTGTAGGCGGGTGTCGGCATGTTCTCGGGGCTCCCTGATCGCCGCTGGCCTGCGGCCGGCGGCGGCGTTGTTACGGTGTTTTTTGTACGGCGCTTGCTGCGTGTGGCTTGATGCTCGGCGGCAGCCGCTATTTTAGCGGCTGCCGACCGGTTTTACTGCCCTGTCCGGCGGCTGCCGGCCTGCAGCAGGAAACAGCGCAAAACAGGTCAAAAAAACGGGCCTTGCGGCCCGTTTTTCAGAAGCTGATCAACCCTTCTGGGCTGCGGCGACCTGGGCCGCCACTTCGGCAGCAAAGTCATCCTGGCGCTTCTCGATACCCTCGCCAACGACGAACATCACGAAGGCCTTCACGGAGGTGTTGGCAGCCTTCAGCATCTGCTCGACGGTCTGCTTGTCGTTCTTCACGAACGCCTGGTTGAACAGCGAGACTTCTTTCAGGTATTTCTGCACCGAACCTTCGACCATCTTCGCAGCGATGTCGGCCGGCTTGCCCGACTCTTCCGCCTTCAGCTTCGCAACCGAGCGCTCTTTCTCGATCAGATCGGCCGGCACTTGCTCGGACGACAGCGCGACCGGCTTCATCGCAGCGATGTGCATCGCGACATCCTTGCCCACTTGCTCGTCGGCGCCGTCATACTCGACGACCACGCCGATACGGGTGCCGTGCAGGTACGACACCAGCTTGGCCGAGGTGTCGAAGCGCTGGAAACGACGGATCGACATGTTTTCGCCGATCTTGCCGATCAGGGCCGAACGGATTTCTTCAACCGTCTTGCCATCCAGCGGCAGTGCCGACAGCGCAGCCACGTCGGCCGGGTTGTGCTCGACCACCAGCTTGGCGATGTCGGACGAGAACTTCAGGAAGTCATCGTTCTTCGACACGAAGTCGGTTTCGCAGTTGATCTCGACCAGGGCGCCTACGCCACCGGCGATGTGCGCAGCGACCACGCCTTCGGCGGTCACGCGCGATGCGGCTTTCGATGCCTTGCTGCCCAGCTTGACGCGCAGGATCTCTTCCGCGCGGGCCATGTCGCCATCGGCCTCGGTCAGTGCTTTCTTGCA
>JACCDN010934277.1_pt1 | contig 32918 bp, 19 predicted proteins | sample 7441691 | NCBI WGS metagenome assembly JACCDN01 (sample SAMN15323439, study PRJNA562643) | freshwater metagenome | isolation source: river surface water | place: USA:Blue River Watershed | collected 2017-08-16
AAATCTCAAAGTTTAGAATGCGCTATTTAGTGACGGCATCATTCCTGATAAACAATCGTCGAAAAACCCTGTTCTTTACGCACGGTGATCTCTCGGTCAAACCTACCTTCAGCTTCTGGACGATGTGAGATAATCCACATCCCTGTTTCATCATCACGACTTTTCTTCTTGATAAGTTTGAAAGCAAGCTCTACACCACCAGAATCCAAACCTGCATCTATCTCATCAATAAGTAACAGATTCACTTTGTGATGCAGACGATGCAACACGTCTCGGAATGCTAAGGACAGTGCGAGATTTACGCGCTTCTTTTCGCCTGATGACAGATTACCAAAGTCCAACTCTCTACCAAATTCCTGAACTGAACAGCTCATATCGGAGTCAAATTTGACCACATGTGGTAAACCTAGATAGGTAGTGTAGTAATTGATTTGAGTGTTCAGGAACGGAATGGTCTTGTTTATAATTCTGCGGCGCACGAAAGAATTCTTGTCTGTTAGAAGTTTTAGGAGGAATGTGTTATGCTCAAGTTCCTTCTTATATTCATCAATTTCAGCATAGTCGGGATCTTTAACTTCTTCAGCCAGCAAATCTTCGTATGCTTCTACGTGTGGATTAACACCATCTTTCAATTGATGAAGTTTTTCTTGTAGTATTGTGACAGACTTTTGATCTTCCAGCAACTTGTTCATATTCGTGTAGATGATAGCAGAACTTATTTCAGCTAAAGATGTCTCCAACTCTGCTTGATGCACTTCTGCTTGAGTTCGGAGTTCATCCTGCTCTAGTAACACCTCGGCCTTTATGTCAAGCTCGTTCTGCAGATCATCTACCTTTTTACCAGCATCGGCGAATGCCTGTAAGCAATAAGGACATTTGGAATCATTTAGATGCTGTATCTCGTTGGTTAGTTGAGCTATTTTCTTTTCTAGATTTTTTATGTCTTTCACGACTAGCTCTTTAGCAGTTTTTACCTGCGCGATCTCGGCTGTCAATGACACCTTAGATTCCAGTAATTCGCGCTGCTGCTTGAAATCAACCTTAGCGATGCGCGCTAAGTCTTCTTCAATTGTTGAGATAGTGGATTCACGCTCAGTTTCCCACTTCATAATGCGCTCTTCTGCATCATTGATACGCTTTTGGTGATGCTCAACCGCTTGTTCCTGCGCTTTGATTAGAGCAGATTTGATGGCTACTTCACCTTCGACTGCCTTTATGATTTCACGAAGCTTGACGGCTTTTTCACTTAGTGCAGTAATCTTGAACAACTCTTCTATCAGAGTCCGTTGAGTAGAAAGTGGCATCTCTAAGAACGGCTGATCCGCACCAGAAAACACAATAACGCGCACGAAAAGATCATATGAGATACCGACAAGCTCAACAATTTTCCGATCTGTTGCTGCAATAGAATCCGGCGTGATATCCAATCCATTCTCAAACAGCTGAATCACGTATGATTCACCACGAGTTCGATAAATGGTGTATTCATTTCCACTTAACTCGAAGGTTAATCTTACCTCCATCATTGTATTTTTGGCTGCATTGGTTCTATTCAGCAAACGCTCTTTTGAAATGTTTGATATTGGTTTGTTATACAGAGCATAGGAAATAGCGTTGAGTAGGGAACTCTTTCCGGCCCCGTTTTTTGAATTACTGTCCACATTATCACCCAGAATCAATGTGGACCCATCCACAGAAAGATCCAGTTCTTCAGTAATATTACCAAAGGACAGAAAGTTTCGAAGTTCTAAGCGAGTAAAGTTGATCATCACAGGTCCCTAAAAATTTTCACTAGTTTGGTTGCATCGATTGTGGTCGTAGAGTTAACGGTCAATAGCAAATTCGTCACCATTTCATCGATAGAGGAGAGCTCTAAGTCGTCAATTTCAGCTTCACTACCGCCTTCTGAAATTGCTAGCTTTTTCTCAATTAAGTTTTCTTCGAGAGTAAATTCGCGTAGGTTAAATTCTTCTATCATTCCTTGCTTCAATGACTGCGCTTCGCTATAGGATATTTCGACATCGAGCATACATTTGACACGCGTCTTCGGAGTTGGTGTAAATTCACCATCTAGTACCTTTGATAAGGTGGTACGCATGAACATTGGACATTGATCCCAGTTGATGAACTGGATGTCATCATTGCGCGTATCTAGCACGCACATACCACGCTCCGGATCACCTGAATCACCATAATCTGTAGGAAAAGTATTCCCGATATAAATGACGTTGTCTGATGCTTGACGTTTGTGGAAATGGCCCGAGAAGATATACGTCACTCCGTCATAATTAGTATGTTCAGGGCCATGCTCTAGGCGTGAATTGCCAGTCATGATGAAGTTTTTAAACTCAAAGTGACCTGCAAAATACTTCATCTTGTTGTAGTGAAGTAATTCACCATATTCTGCACCGAACAGATACGGGCACAGCAAGAAATCACCCATGACCTTCGGATGATCGATAAGTGTAATGTTGGAATACTGACCAAACATCACAGCAGAGTGAACGTCGCGATGATGACGATGGTAGAGATCATGGTTACCGACACAGAAATAGATGGGCTTCCCGAGTTTATTTAGCGCATCAAGACCTCGATGCGAATAATTCAGCGTAGAAATATTAACGGCATTTCGATTTTCGAACCAATCACCAAGGAACATCACAGCATCGACTTCTTTATCCGCTTTAACCTGCTCACAGAAGAACTGTATGAATTCTAGACAATCATTGTTATGAATGTGACTATTGTTTCGTTTACCCCAGTGAATGTCGGTGAACATTGCCACCTTTCTGACATCCACGGCAGGCAGAACTTCAAAGCTTCCAAGATCAGTATTCGAAGACATCATCTGCACCTTGCTCATTTTCGACTTGTACTTCCAGCCCAATCACCTCAATATCAGCCACAATCGCTACCTCTTCGGCTTTAACTTCAACTACTTCTTCGGTTTTTGCCTTAGGTACGATGCGACCTTTACGCGATCCAAGCATGTACCCACGATTACGAGGTGGGTTCTCTGCGCGAGATTTTTCTTCTTCTGTTTTTTCTCTATGGTTTTCTACGTATTGGTCATGAGCATTGTTCATGTAGGTGGATGATGCGCTTGATCCTTGCTCCAAAAGAAGTTCATCACGAATATTACGCTGCTTCTTTTCTTCGGCGAGGAATTGAATGAAGGAATTGTAGATTGCGGTGGTGTAATAGTTGAACGGCTTACTGAATCGGTTTTCATCAAATTTCAGTCCATTTGCGCATAAATTCGTGACTGCAAATGCAACCATGTCATCTCTGAATGAGTACCTCGAGAATGACGGGTGTCTAGAGAAACGCTCGGCGATAAGCATGTACATCTTTCCGAGCTTGTCAGTTATTCGCCCTAATTGTTTGGCTTCTATAATAGCAGCGAGTAATTCTTCGTCAGTAACGTACTTGCGTTTGCGCCCCGTTTGGGCTGGGGTCTTATCTGTCATAGTGAGTTAACCTTAGGGAAATAATGGGTTGATAGAATCAACTGGAAGACGACGTGTGAGGGATATAGTCATCTTAACAACAAAGTAATTGTAACATAGAACGATGGAAAAGTAAACATTTTTGTTAGTCGACCGACGATAAATAGCTTCAACTATAGGAGACATGAATGCAAGAAATCCTGCTAGAAGACGTGCCACCAATGCAAAATATCAAGGTAGGTGTCATCATTGGTCGCATGCAACCACCGACAATCGGACATTACAAACTCGTAAATGAACTATCAGACGCGATACGCAAGCATAATCATAAAACATCAGAGCAGCACCTAGAAAGCTACCCTGTTGTGGTGTTAGTCACAGGCAAAAAGTCTGGTGAAGACAAGAGTAAAAACCCACTTAGCTTCGAAGATCGCGTAAAGATCATAAGAGCATCTGGAAAGGTAGATTCTAAAACTGTGTTCATCGAAGCAAGCAACGCATTTGAAGCGTTATCTAAAGTACGAGAAGCGGGATATGAACCGACGCTCATCATGGTTGGATCTGATCGTGGTGGTAAAGACATGCCCTACAAGCGCATGCTAGATGACTATTTCAACAAAGACGACGGAACAAAGCTGAAGCATCATTTTATAGAGGTTCAAAGAAATGATGCAAAGGAGATGGGCGAACAAGCTATGCTACATCTCATTGACGAAATTGAAGAATCCGGAATAGCTAAAGACGACGAAGTAAGTGGCACTTTAGCGAGAAAGGCCGCTGAACTTGATAAGCTAACAGCATTCTCTGCAATTACCGGCTTGCTAAGAAAACCTCAAATTGCGAAAATTGTTCTAAAGAAAGTTATGAAGGGCGCCAAAAATGGCTAACATGTTTGACAAGCTCCCCAAAGCTGATACGTTATCAACGATACAGGCGACATTGGGAAATTACACGATGCCTGACGCAACTCAAAAGGCTGCTGAGCTCGCTGGGGCACTCGTCAACAGAGGTAAACTGAACGAATTTACCAACATAACTGCGTCATCGGTCACAATAGATGGGGTGACAAGCACGTCGATAACACGCACAAGTGAATCAGTAACGACGGTTTACGACCCAAGTAAAACGACCACCGATGATTCACAAGGTGAGATAATTAGTGAAGAAGGTGGAGGTGATTTCCGCGTTCGTCTAAGATCACTAATAAACACGGAAGACGTAGTGATCTTCTGGGTTTCACCGACTGTGAGTGAATCTCGTCAAGCACAGTACACCGCCACTGACATCGTGCATCACCCAGGTCAACTACAGATTTACAAATCGTCTACTGCACGTGGCTATGGGATTGAAGCACAATTAATTTCACGCACTGCTGCTGAAGCACAAGCAAACATTGATACCATTAACCTAATAAGAAGCTGGACGATGCCGTATTATGGTGAAGGTACTCAAGAATCTGAGCTTGCAAATGGTGAAGCTGGATCACGATTTGGCGCGCCGCCAGATATTTTAGAGTTACAGGGGTATGGTAACTCTAAATCCAGTAGAATAATCGGACCAGTGCCAGTGGTTTTGACAAGCTATTCTTGGACTTGGCCGAATGACGTAGATTATATAAAGAGCAGTGGTGGTGAACCGTTTCCAGTGATCGTCAGCATTCACATAGACGTGGTTGAGGCGTTGTCACAAAAGCAGTACTCTTCATTCAGTCTTGCAGCGTTTAAGAAAGGTGATCTTAGCGGTGCTTATACAGCGCAAACTTATAGAGGCGTAAGGAAAACATGATAACCACAGATTCTACTTTATTAAACACCTCTAGATATGTACACGGCGGAACCACTGAGAAATCAACAAAATTCCTAGAGTGGTGGGAACGCAGACAACTCCCAAAAAATGATACTGACATCATTTATGAGATCGAACGCATCTATGAAGGTCGACTTGATCTTATCTCTTACGTATTCTACAAGGAGTGGCGCTATTGGTGGATTATTGCTCAGTATAACTCCATCATTGATCCAACCAATGAAATAGTCGAAGGCGCGATAATTGCAATCCCTTCTCCTAGCAGGTTGAAGACAGAATTTTTACGTGGTAAGATGGGTGGCGTGTCAACTCAGCGCGTAGAAGAAGCAAAAATATCTCCTATATTGGTGTAAGAACACATGTCAAGAAATTCTAAGGGCGAACCAGCAAATCCGCTGGACAAATTCAACTCATATTCGTATCATCATATTCTCTACGCGGCGGATTCAACTGAAAGTATCGCAGCGATACAAGATGGGACGCCGCCACTAGAGAGTCGAATCGACCAACCTATAGGTGGAAGTAACGCATATGTGGTGATAGACACCAGGCGCAACTCTCATTTCTCCGTCAAAGACATAACGTATGCGACGTCATCAACCGGTCAAGTATCACCCACGGCTTCAGGTGTCTTAACTAGCGGTATGACTATGAAAATCCATGATCCGAACGGTATCACCTTTCAGAACTATTTACAATTTCTCGTGGATGATGCGCTAAGTTGTGATTACACAGGAATGTACTGGTTACTTCAAACACTATTCGTAGGTCATTCTAGCGACGGAACGTCAAGCATTGTAACCACGTCAGCTTTACCATTGATACTGATGAACATGGACGTCGAATTTGATTCTAGTGGTGGTACTTATCAGCTCACATTCGCCGGTTTGGCTGGTGCACCGGTTGGTTTAGAACAACGCGCTGCTGAAATAGGAAACACCGCCGCCAACATCAAGAGTGGTAAAAATCAAACGCTGAAGAGTTTGATTCTGAATTTCCAAGATGCACTAAACACAGATTTGAGGGATTATTGGACCAAGCTTAACCCAACGAACCTACCAGCAACTGGCTCTGGCGGTATGACAACGCAACACGGTCGGATGGTGCAATACATGTTCACAATTCCTGACACGTGGGACAACTTCACAGTAGATGGCCACGCTGAAAAGCACGTCGAAACGGATTTCAGGAAGAAAACTGGACAGACTCAAGTCAACAACACCGCCGCTAAATCTCAAGCACCATCCGAAAAGAATACGTCTATCGGTAATATCAGCGTGAACTTGGCGCCGACTATGCATATAGATGAAGCGTTAGCAGAAATCCTAAAACACTGCGATCAAATTCATTTAAACGCGGGTAGCCGTAAGCGCAAAGATCAGGAAGGTAACATCTTGCTATGGAAGACGGTTAGCTCTATCACATCAGACTCAAAGACCATAGTACTTCATTGGGATATAGTCGAGTTTACAGTGCCAAATATCAGCATAAAGAAATCTGAGACTGTAGATTCAGTGCTGTTCCAAAAATGGTTTGACAAAGGTGACGATGGCGAATGGCGCCCAAAAAACTCATTAGAATTCGATTACTACTTCTCGGGTAGAAATGCTGACATTCTCAACTTTGAGATGAAAATGCAACACATCAATCTTCTACTACTAGATCGCTTCAATGCAGACACGTTTAAAAAACAAGTAGCCGGACAGAAGAATGATGAAGCCGGTGAAGGGATGGCTAAGAAGGAAGGCCCAACCTTCATTCGCAGAGGTACGCCTATCTTTCTCCCACCAAAGACAGGTGATCAGCTCAAAGGGTTTTCGTATATTACACCAGGTTCCTCGCAGACATCTAAGGCTCGTCAAGATTGGACTTCAAGCCTTGTTGCAGCCATGATGTCATCTTCTATTGATTGTAAGATGACTATTCGTGGAAACCCCGATATCATGATCTCAATGACTCAGCCCATCATGCCACATCCAAAGGGCTCGATAGAATCTAGCTCGTACGAAAGTTCTACCGCACAGTACCGTAAAGCGCTAAACAACTACGTCAAGAAGATACAGACTGGCGTAAGTGGTACAGAGTTACTACCAATGTCTGCATATCCGCTGTTCACAAAGGTTAACGTGTTTGGACCGGACGTGGACTTTAATGGTGATCCGATTTCTGAAAATTTTGCAAGGCAAATATGGTATGATAAATACTACATGGTGAGAAGTATAACACACTTCTTTGACTCTGATGGTTCATTCCGTCAGGAACTTACGATGGGTGCTATGTCAGTGTTCGAGGAACCAGCGAATAAGGAAGCGAAAAGCAAGTGAAGCGCAATAACCTAATACCGTATCTCATGCAGGGAGTCGTCGCAAGTAATGACGACCCTGAACAAATGTGCCGTCTTCGAATTTGGATCCCAGCAATAGATGGTGAAAATTACATCGTCGACAATCTGCCTTGGGCAGAATACAGCAGTCCGATGATGGGCTTCACCACTGATTATTCAGTGGGGCGCGAACGCACAAAACGTTCAGGTCTTGCCGCATATGGGTTCATGGCCGTGCCTAAGGTTGGTGCGCTAGTGTTGGTATTATTTCTCAATGGTGACCCCAATCGACGCTTCTATATTGCATCAGTTCCAGCACTGCACACCAATAGAAGTCTCCCTGGAGGACGCAATAAAAATCCAGAAACTGGAGCAACAGGTCCTTGGACAGATACATATGCTCCACATGAGCCAGCGTACTCCAACATGCGTGTAGCGTTTGGCGATGTTAACAAATCTGAATCTATAACGCGTGGTGTATATGAACGTCAGGGTGCTGAAGCGGCTACTGAAAAGACTGGCAAGGAAGGTTATACGGCAAACACCGTTGATTCTAAGCACCTAGACCCACAAACATATACAATGGTGACACCGGGTGGACACTACATAACAATGCAGGATGATCCCGAATGGTGCAGATTGCGACTGCGAACGGTAGCAGGCAACCAAATTATTCTCGATGACACAAATGAACGCATTTACATATCGACTGCGCGTGGTGGTACGTGGATCGAACTGGATGAAGACGGACATATCCACATGTACGCAAACGAATCTTTTTCTGTTTCCGCGGGTGGTGATATGAACTTCACAACCAAAGGTTCATTCAACGTAGCAGCGGGAGATTCAATCAATCTGAAAGCTAGCAAGGATATCATGCTCGACTGTGATGGTGACGTCAATATATCTACAGCTGGATCTATACTTGGGACCGCTTGTAAGACTACGAACCTATTCTCAGTTGGACCCATGATCCTCTCAGGTAAACCTCTTCACTTCAATGGTCCGCCGCCTCTTAAAGCTCAACCTGCTGCGGATCCGCAGATACAACCTGCGCATGAACCATGGACCAGACCTGGTTCCCCAATTCAACGCAACCCATACTGGAAAGCATAATGGCGAAAATCAATCAAGAGACGAAACTAACAAAGCCATTATCACCGATTAAAAAACCGCGCGTGACTTATAAGGGCTTTTCAACAAAATTATGGGAACAGCAAGGCAAAGGCTTTACGCTGACAGATGTCGAAATCGTCAAAGAAGATCTTCTTAACCACATCTTCACCTCCAAAGGTGAGCGTGTGGGTATGCCTGAATTTGGTACTAGGATTCCAGAACTCGCCTTTGAACCACTCGACGCAAGTACAATCGGAATCGTAGAAGAAGATCTGAGAATGGTATTCGATTATGACCCTCGTGTTCAAATTCTACTACTTGATGTAAAAGCACTGCCAAACAACAATGCAATTGTTGCTTTCTGTAGGCTTCAATACATTGAACTCAACGTCGAAGGTGATCTGCGCATCGAAGTACCCACTGGCGGAAACTAATTGTTTACTTTTAGTGCCCGGTATGATATGATTAGTAAGTCAACCTAGGCAGCGTTGCATCCAAAAACTGCTATCGGGTTAGCAATAAATACAATTGAGGAAAGTTGGTATGGGACATTTCGTTACCTCACTAAAAACGAAAAGGACTCACCGCGACGGACAGTACAAAACTGGGTCATAATGCCGTCGGAGAAATACCTTAAAAGGGTTCCGCGAGATGGAGACTTGTAGCAGAAGATGCTACCTCTCTGTACCGGACGGAGGTGTTTTTACTATCTTAATCGTGCGTAGTACCTAGCACGTCAGCCAAGAGAATACTGTCAAGCAATTGAACTTCACGCTCCAGCTATGGCGTGATTGAACTCAGCGGATAGGTTTCGCACCAGCCAAGCGACGATGTGGTCGCCAGTGCATAAACAGGGGAACAGCGTTACGCCATAAAATAGTTAGCACGCCCAGTTGCTTTAGTAGTAAGTGTCAATCCAATAAGGTATCAAGCGCAGTACGGGATTGAACATGGAGGACTACAAAATCTGGCCCTGATAATTCCATCACATAAGTATCGTACTAGATGATCCTAAGCTGATCGAATATCTAAGTGGTACTTTCCGCGTAAGTAATTCATCACAAGTAATTTTCCTGACCTGTATTCGCCCAAATCCGAATTAAGCTAGAATACGCTAAAGACAGCTAGCCAGTGTTTGTTGTCTCCGGACGTGTCAGATAATGAATGTGACGCATTAAGTCGTGAATTAAAGACACCTAATTACAAGATTCAGTATTATTTGTCTCTTATCCCCACGCTTCTTTTTGTGTTTACTACATGGTAGCTGTGGAAAAGTGGACTTGGCCCTGATTCTGCTACTTTTAGTAAATCAGTCACCCAATAAATACACACATCACTTCAAACACAATCAAGAGATTCCCTAATGGCAATACGCAATTTGTACAGTGCTGAATCCTGGCAAGCATCATATCGAGCATTTGAGCAACTATCATTCACATCATACGATTTTGATAGCGTAAAGCAAGCGATGCTGGATTACCTAAAGATTTATTACAAGGAATCTTTCAACGACTTCATCGAGTCATCCGAGCTCATCGCGACGGTGGAGCTATTTGCGTACGTAGCAGAGATGCTTGCATTCCGTGTAGACATGATGAGTCATGAGAACTTTATGGCTACTGCAGAACGCAAAGATTCGATTCTGCGTTTAGCACGTCTTATTTCGTATACAGCATCTCGCAACATCCCAGCTCGTGGGTTAGTGAAGTTGATGTCAATAGGAACAACGGAAACCCTGTATGATTCACAGGGTAATAATCTTGCCGGTGCTCGTATTGTTTGGAATGACCCAAACAACCCACTATGGAAAGAACAGTTCTTCCTAGTCATAAATCGTTGCTTAAGTGGGAAATTCGGTCAGCCACAAAAAGTGAAACAGATAGGTGATGTAAATTTTCAGCTATACGCATTCAATAACGATCTCGCTAACTTGCGCAATGGTGTATTCCCATACACTGCGGATACCGGGTCTGAAGTGTTTCCTATGGAGATTACACCTGTCGATCTGGATGATAATGGTCCTCTCGAGCGTGATCCAGACCCACAATCAAATCTTACTCTACTGTACGCGGATGATGGTCTTGGAGACTCGTCTGACCTGACAGGATTTTTGCTTTTTACTAAGCAAGGTAACCTCATTCGCACAGAAGCTGAATTCGCGGCCCAAATACCAAATCAATCATACACAATCAACACGCCAAATCTCAACGAGACTGACGTGTGGGTTCAAAAAATTGATGAAAAAGACGCCATAATCGAACGTTGGAAGCAGGCTGAGGTAGTCAACGCGCAGAATTTGTTCTTCTCAATCGATCGCTCGAGACAGAAATTTGAAATTGAGACGCTGAGTGATGATCGCTTCCGTGTGATATTTGGTGATGGTAACTTTTCTGACATCCCGACCGGTACGTTCGTAATATGGAGTAGGCAGTCGATAAATGACAGTGTAGTAATCCAAAAGAACCGCGTAACGAATGAGCGTATGTCATTCAGTTACAAATCTAATCTCGGTCTTAGTGAAAATGTATCATTGACATTCTCTCTTACGTCTTCACTTCAGAATGCTGCCGCATCTGAGAGCATTGAACATATAAGACAGACAGCACCGACCACATACTACTCTCAGGGTCGTATGGTGAACGGCCAAGACTACAACACGCTATTACTTCGTGATCCCACCATCTTACGCTTGAAGACAGTGAATCGTACGTTTGCGGGTCAACCGAAATATATTGACTGGAACGACGCTTCAGGTAATTACGAGAACATCAAGTTGTTTGGAAATGACGCAATTCTTGGTCACAATTTTCTTCAGAACTCAATTACTACATCAACGTCAGCCCGTAAATTGGTTGATGAAATACTAGAAAGTCTATTATCTGCGCCAGGTGTGCAGAATATGGTGAAGCATTTATGCGCAAGTTACATTCCGGGTGTGATCACACAAGCACGCACGCGCTTCATCGAAGATACAGCAGTAATTCCGGATTTAGTAGATCCTACTACTAGACTTCAAGAGAAGACGCGTATTCAGGGGCTTTTAGATCGTCACTGGTATGGTGAACCATCAAACTTTGTGTCAATTGGAGGCGTGCAGCACGCACTGGTATCAAACGATACTGACAACAAGATATGGCAAGACACGATACCTACTACGATTGACGGCGTTACACAGTTCTCTACTGGTTCCGGATTACAAGCCACCGCAGACCTCCCATCATTCGGATTGAAATTCTTGGTCGCCTTTGAACGTCAAGGAACCGGTACTCTGAGTGGATTGTCAGCCACGAAAAATCAGTCACAGACTATCACCATCGAAATGACAACAGATCCAACTATCGCGTATGTCACAGGGTCGGTTACAGGCGCTATGAAAAGGGCTGTTGTTGGTGAGCTTTATGCTACAGATGTAGTAACGTTCACGATAGTCCCAGGTGCTACAGATTTTATACCCGGTGATGCATTCATTGTAGACGTAACTGCCGATATCACAACTCCTACGGCGGTCGAGCGTGACATGACTTCTCAGACTGGGTTTAGTAGCGTAAATCTAAATGGAGAATGGAAGATGATTGGTGGTAATCTACTGGATACTACACCAACCAACTTTGATCCTAATTCACCCGCTGTACCTACTGCAAACGCAGATTCATCATGGATCATACGCGTTGATAGAAGTTCTGATGATTTTGGCAATAACGTCGGGTATGTTGTTACATACCGCGATTTGAAGTTGGTGGTTCACAGCGATACCACCAAATTCTGGTACAATTCATCTGCGCAGATAATCGACAGACAGACAAAAAATCAAGTGCGTGATAGAGTACTCGTGTTGCGTTCTAATCTCGTAGCAGACGGGTCGAAACCATTGGGCACCAATGACGTGTATGACGTAGTTGGTCCTGTACGAGACTCCACTGGTATGATAGACTATCATAAGTTAGAGCTTGCTCCAGCAGACTCCACTACTAATTTGACCCCAGATCAGGATGGATCTCCTGCTAGGGCTCTTCAATTTGAAGAATTCTCGGCGGGTAATTACACATACGGTAGAACAGATGGCGGTGCATGGGTTCCTACAGAAGTACCTCCTGTCACATTTAGTACCGGCGCGACGACTGCATCGGATGGTTCCGTTACATACTATCGTCTACAACAGCGCGGCACATCATCAGATGGGCTAGATTTTATGTGGCAGCACTTTTCGCCGTTTGGAAATCTGATCGACCCATCACCATCAAACATTCATGATATGTTTGTTTTGACTGCTGGTTACTATTCATCGCTTCGTGATTATCTTGAAGGACGCACTAACATAGTGCCGACACCACCAACACCATTAGAGTTGAGAAACTCCTATGGTGCATTGCTGAATAGTAAAATGCTTTCTGACACCGTTGTGATGCACCCGGCACGCACAAAATTGTTGTTTGGCTCGCTTGCGGCACCTGAACTGCGTGTGAAATTTAGAGCCGTTAGAAACCCAAATGGTTCTCTAACGAATGATCAAATACGTGCGGAAATCCTAAACGTGATCAACTCATTCTTTAGCATAGAAAATTGGGATTTCGGCGTTACGTTTTATGCAACAGAGCTGATAGCTCTGATTCACCAGCGTCTCCCACTTGATCTGTCATCAGTCGTCCCTGTGCCACTGTTCGCCAATAATTCTTTTGGCGCAAACTTCACCATAGAAGCAGGTGATGACGAAATCTTGCAATCTGCGGCAAGACTTGAAGATATTGAAATAGTTGAATATCTGTCGTCATCTTTGTTGCGTCAAGGCACACCCACCTAAGTAACAAGCACGGCGGAAAGTAGCCCGCCGTGCTTTTCTACTCTCAATAAATACACCTAGAAAACCACTCGGTCAACAATGGGGCACCATGGCTACAAATCTAGATCTTTCCAAACTTCTTCCACAGACATTACAAAATCCAACATCGGTTTCTCTAATACAGAATCTTTACAATCGATTTCTGTCTAAGGACGAGTCGACGCCTATATTGGGCTGGGTAAACAACAATAATAAAAGAGACCTGGAACTGCCGCAACCGAATTATGAGCGTAAGTTGAATGCCTTGACGCCTATGCTATGGACGCAACATGGCGCAGAAAAGTATGTGACATCATTTGACGACATCGTTCAAAAGCTGAGCTTGCTTGGAGCAGATGTAGATGCCATGCATGAATGGTGTAGATCACCGAGCTTCAATTTTGCGCCCCCGATTGATTTTGATAAGTTCACTAACTTTTCGCGGTATCGCTGGGTTGCTAAATCAATTCCGCATGCTCCAGCGCGTGCTTACAATGAGAAACTCGAGCACCAGTATTACGTAATTGGGTGGCCAGTGAAATCTGCACTCTGGAAAAAGCCAGTGCGCGTAGCATCAGTTGGTGATGTTTCTACGCCGGCGGGTCTCATGACGATCGACGGTGTGTCATTAAAAAACGGTGATCGAGTAATTCTGAAAGATCAAGTTGATCCCAAATCTAATGGTGTCTACACTGTACAGGCTTATAGTGAAAGCAGCCCGCCGGTCGTTTATTTTGTAGGCGGTACTCTTCAGGGGAATCCAGGGGATCACGTTGCTGGGACCACCAAGGCACTTGTCGTTGATGGTAGAATTACAGACATTGTTCATCCAATGAATGTGGGATATGGATATGCAACACCACCAACGGTGCAATTTGCGCCATCATCGGCTACTGGTGCTACAGCAGAAGTAGTCTTAAATGCAAATGGTGAAATTCAAGACATTATTATAACTGATGGTGGTGCACTGTGGGCACGCTCCGAAGACTTTGATGATAAAAACCTGTCGTATGATGTCGATGGAAATACTGTTAAAGAGGTGGTGCAGGGTTCTTATTTTTACGTTACAGAAGGCGACGTGAATGCTAACAAATCATTCACTATGTCGAGTGACGTTGTAGATGTTGGAACGGATGACTTTGTCTTTACCCTTACCGAACCGGTTTCAGACTGGACATCGGATAATTACTGGGTTCATGAGAATGATGTTGCAAGACTTGGGATAGATATCAACACAACGACGCAAGCATTACGTCCCATTATTGAGTATTCGTTTCAGGTCGAACTGAACGACAGCATCAGTAATGGTGTACCATGTGCACCGCTTCCAGCGCCTAATGCAGTACAAGTGAAAACGCGTTTTAATCAACTACCGCTTTTCAATCTTTACCGTTTGGATAGTGCTAAAGGTGATGATGCGAATAAAGTAGGTGTGCACAGCGGTTTGGTGTCATCACTGATGTATTACGATGAAGATCCTAATTTCCCGATTGACCCAGTAATAAAGAAGCGCATCGCAGGGCCAGGTACTGTTGGGATTGATTACACGTTTAGCCAGGCTCTCAATGATGCTTCAGGTAAAAATCTGTTCTACAAGAAAGATCAAATCTGTCAGAGCATTTGGGTTCCGGGTGCTGTTGAAGGGCCTCAATGGGTGGTCGAGGGTATTGATGCTAAGCCTGTGAATTTGCCTGCTGGTCCCATAGGCAGCAGACAAGAAATGGTAGTTGCAACTGCCGCAACTCCGACCAGAACTGTAGCATCGATTAATGTGAACGTGCAGCCTTACGGTTTAGACCCACTCGATGGCGTGGTATTATCTGACGGTGATATTGTACTTTTGACAGATCAGACTGATAATGTTGAAAATGGACTTTACACTGTCAGCGCTACTGCATGGTCTAAAGTATCGGGATATTCGTCTGGTAAATTTGTAAAGATTGCAGACGGGGTTACAAGAATTTCGACAAACTGGGTCTTGAGCAGTGATGATTACACTGCAGGGCAGCAATGGACACAGATCAAAAACAATGATTGTGCGTGGTCTGTTCCACCACAGATGTTTTATAACACTAAGCATGAAAATCGGAAGTCTTCTAGATATGGTGATCTAAAGGTACACTTTGCGTCAATTTTATTAGAACAACCTGGTTTTAAGGGAAGCCAATACGGTGCAAATAACACACGCGATATGGATATCAATGCAGGTCTTGGTGGAAAGATTAAAGATTACGGCGGTTCATTCAACCTCTATCTAGGGATGATGAATCAAGAGGATCTTTCGATCACGTCTATTCTTAATTTTGCAGAGCGAGCATACGCTATAGCGTTTAACTCTGCTGTGGAATTTTTGAATGATAACATATCGCAGTTGATTGGCGACGGAGTCATTGGGGCCATTGATTCTATAAACCCGACAGACGACAATATTCTCAAATTATTATGGGCATACGAAGAAAGCAACACATTCCGCAGTGATCTAACGAAGATATTCGGTGATAGCACTTCAGCTATAAAGAACTGGCCAGTCACCCTTCCTTATCTAGGCATGGCAAGACTCGTGCGACCTAGAATTGAACTGGACCCCGAACTCGGTTTGAACGTTTTGGTGCATCATGATGGACACCGATCCGCTGCCTATGTCTCAGATGATGACGCTGCTCAGCGTCTTGCTAGAACATCGGTTCTTAGAAGCGATGGTACCTATACGACAGGTTCCTTCTCAGTTAACGTACCGGCGACTCCATATAAGAACCAACTGTGGTACAATATTGACGGCACTGGGGTACTTAAGGTGTTTGATGTACTATCTGATACTGATATTTTCGCCGAAGATATCGGGAATGTTGCTGCACGAAATGCAAAAGCTGAATATGTACTAATCAACCCCGATGTGTCAGAATCAGATCTTCATAGTATTGGTACAAATGCAAAATATCAAGCTATGTCACAAGCGCAGACAGATCTGCGGCACGGTGACCTATGGTTTAAGAGAACTTCGGGCCACTTATTCTCATGGGACAGTGCGTCTGGTTCTTGGATAGATGAAGGATTTGGTAAAGAAGTTGTCAACAGTGCATACAAGGTACTCGACCTGAATGACTTGTATAATTCATACGCGCTTGCTTTGGAGCTTGAGCTCTACAATCACGCCCCGCCAGTTCCACTATCAGTAGACGTTGGAGCATATGTAGATGATGAGTATCGCGGTCTTGAGCTTGCAAAATTTGCATCAAAATACGGATTTGACACCTATGCTCCCGATTTTAATGCATCTGACGCATTCACATGGAATTACAAGCAGTCTACGTATGCTGGTTCTGTGGCGACGATCATCGGTGCCACCCCAATGATACCGCGTTGGTATGATATCTACCGCGCTTTCTTTTCATCTGCAATGTATCCAGATGGCACATGTCGTCCAAATCTTGAACCTTGGGTAATAACACAAGAAACCGAGCAGTCATTCCGACTACAGTGGCCAGACGCTGCATTCGGTTCTGCACAAATGTGGAACTATGTAAAATCAAAATGGGTCGGCAAGCCGCTATGCGTAGACACTGCAACGAACGCACTATTACCACCATATGTTTCAGCGTCTGATGCACGATCCGCTGAAGCTCTTCTCAAGGATTTACCGCCTGGTATATCTGCCGGTTACGAGCTTGGTGATAATGGTCCGGTTGAATTGGCGTGGACTAAATCTAACGAGTATCTCTATGGAATGCTGAATGTCGTGTTTAGGCGCGATCCGTTAGTATTCATAACTGATACTTGGGGTAATGTGATAACACATGTAGGTTCTTACGAATTAAATCGTATTGATGGTAAACCGCAGGATGTGCTCACCATGCCCCTGCATGGTGAGATAAATGATTACGTGCGTGACGTGGCAACCCTGTTTTCAGTCGAGCCCGTATCGGGATACGGATCACCAGCGAATTGGGTCTTAACTTGTATAGCAGCCCACCCGCAGGGCGCTATATTTAGCATGACTAGTGATATTGCTGTGAATCTGCCTAATGTTGAAGTTGGTGTTCGTCTGAATTCTGTAATGGCTCCACCGTGGCTGTCATTTGAATTAGACGATAATGGAATATCTTACCGCATCGGTGACAAGATCCTGCTGACGGGTAATTCTCAGGGAGCGGTAACTTATACATTCATACCGTCTTCTGTTATGAAATATGCAGGTGTCGCACAACTTTACAGCAATGCTCTGCGCTACAGTGCAATAGATACTATGACTTCATTGAGTGTTGATCTCCTGAAGAATTGGAAAATGCGTCTTGGGTATCGTGTAGGCGGTTTGCTTAACACTGAATCGCTGAAGCTCAAATCAGATAATTACGCAATTCACACCACTGATTATGATCGTGTTATTAAGCGCAATAGATTTGCTAGTGGAACGTGGTTGGAAGCGTTACGAATTCAACTTGTGCAAATAGGGGCTTCCGAATTTGTAAATGGTATAATTGTGCCAGCTGGCAGCGGCGCAGATTGGAAATTTAGAGTCGAAGTTTACAACCCAAGAAATCCACAACTTGATTATTACGAGATGGATGTTTCTGCAGAAGCAAAATACACCACATTCAAAGCGTTGGGTTCAGCGCATACTGATCAGGAATGGAAGCTTTACGAAAATACAGCCCAACGCAAGAAGATGACAGTACCGGTGGTGATCACCGGTATTCAAAATATTGTGAATCTTATCAACGGCTATGTTGTTCGTCTCCACGGTGATAATTGGGTATTTAGTAATTTGACAGAACCAAATGTTGACGCTGACACCGGCCGAACATTGGATTGGCAGCTTGAGACAGAAAAATTTATCGATGCTGTGTATTCGGGTATGCAAATTGGTCAGGGTTTCGTGATGGCCCCGCATGCCAAGAATGCATGGATCAAAACACCGTTCGGTATTACCAGTGAATTTGCAGGCAACACATTCACTGATACGTCTCTGTCATCATGTGTGCTAGACGTGAACGGCCTCGTCATCCAAAACAGTTCATATCGCGTACTTCGCACGGATCAATTGACGTCGATTGCTTCTGATGTACCGATGATGTCCGTGCGTGCAATGCTTGAATCGTACGAGCATGTACTTGTGTTCAATGATTATTCATCAGACGACAGCTCTATCACATTGATCTACGATCCATATCTAGGCTTAAAAGTTCCGCGCATATTCATCGACGGTACTCAAGAAGCTGAATTTGACGGTAAACCTTCGTTCGGCGGGCATTATACCGTAAATGGCGAATCACGAAACAACATTGAATCATCGATAGATGGTATGTCGGATTACTACAGCGTAAATAGTACAGCAGCAACATCGCGCACTGGTACGTCTGCACAAACTCTTTTAGGTTACAACCCAAAGAGTTACTTTGATGACATTGACGCCCCCGCAACATCACAGTTTAACTTCTGGCGCGGTCTGATTCACAATAAGGGATCAAATTCGTCTATTGACGCTTACTTGAATTCTGCAAAATTTAAATCTGCGAAATTGGATGAATTTTGGGCATACAAGCTCGCAACGTACGGTGACGCACGTCCTAGAAATTATCCGGAACTCAAAATAAGCTCGGATGATGCAAAACATCGCTTCACCGTATTGCGGTTCATGGAAGACGGTGAGATTCCTCCAGTAGCTGATACAAGCATAATCAACGTGGCCCCAGATGATGATCAAAGGTGGTATACCGTGGACGACATTGGAACACATTTGTATTTTGAAATGAAGGTTAACGAAATATTGTCTGGTACAGGAGCGGAAGGTGACATAATCGATTTGTCCATTCCATCTGAGTTGGTCGTTGGTGCTGAACGCATAAATGCTACCACAGTGCGCTTGAGAGCTTCAGATGTTGACGGAGGCGCTTACAATATCACGTCATACGGACCTTGGGCTCCCAAATTTTCACCAGCTAAACTTATCAATTATGCTGCTGGTGTAGTGAATGATGATATTGCAATCTGGGACCCCGCACGAAACCGTCACTCAGTAGATGCGTTGTCTGTTGTGAACACTGTTGACACTAAAGATCCGGCGTGCTACAATACATCAACACAGATAGTCGAGAATCCAAACTATGATCCACTGCGTTCTTGGAATCAGCAACACGTCGGCTATACTTGGTGGAACACAAGCAATCTTGACTATATTCCATACTATGATGACATGATATTCCCTGAACAAGATGGACGATTGAATAGATGGGGCTCCTTAGCGGATTGGTCGTCTGTCGAACTATACGAATGGGTTAAGTCGTCAGTTCCTCCATCAGAGTATAGCAAGCTGGTGGAGGCGCAAGAGGGTAATGCTGACATTCCTAATGATGAAAAAGCTTCAGGTAAAGCTGCTGCCCCTCAAACATTCCTGCGAGACCGGGTATGGAAGCAACGTCCAGTAGCTTGGAAATATAGCGCATATCCACCAGGCGGCCACAACTTTGTTGCAGGCTCAGGTCAGCAGCGCATTATGATAAGTGGTAATGGCGTAGGAGAGCAACTAGCCGTTCTAAACGTCGATAGATTCTCCTCATTTGACATTGTGAGCGGTATGCAGATTGCGGCTTTTGATTATATTGCCGCAGAGGTACCTATTGGTCTAGGCACATTTACCGGCACTGTATACACCGTGGTTGGTAAAGAAGAACCAGTCGATTGGTCGGACGATTTGTTGACTGAGTTTGCGTCAAAATTTGAATACATTAAAGCTGCACCTGGAACTAATGCAGGACGCGTAATTGGGTCAGTCGTGCTATCCAACACGACTAATGGAACTGATGGTTGGGTGAAGGCCACTGCACTTCTCACCGGTATTACGCAGACGATAAAAGCTCCATCTGCAGTTATAGGTGACTTAGTGTTGTTTGATTTCACTGATTTGGGTGTAGCGGTGTCCGGACGAGCAAAAGATGTTGCAACTTCTGCAGAAGTTGCAACGCAAATCGGCGATTCGACATATGACATTTATATTCGTGAGGCGAAGTCATTTGACATAGTGATACCGTTCCCACCTGAAACGGTCGATAACGCCAATCTTGGCATGAGTAACGACCCGGATGACAATCTCCGTTATGGATTTGCGGTGTGGAACACGCCTTCTTCTGCTGATCTATCCAACGATTTGGCATCACCGACTAATAGCTGGCTGCCTATTGCTGGCGATTGGGTTGATGTAGAATTCAATCCTACATTACTTGCGCGCATCAAAGCTGATGATTCTGAACCTATTATTCTACCAACAGGCGTACGTGTAGATCAATTCATGTTTACATGGAAACCATGGGTGAAAATGGTGGATGCTAGAGTGGATTCAAAGTTGAAGACATTGGATACATCTCTGGATCTAATATTTGACGCATCTGTAGATGTGGATGGAACAACAGGAAATCTACCTCTTAATCAATTGAGGGTGTATGTTAATGGTTCGGTGCGGCAACCGAGCGAATATACCGTGTTGGGTAGAACTGTCACATTCTTTGGTAAAATGAAACTCGGTGACATGATAACTGCAATAGTGCGTAAATATGAGCCATCTGTAGAAGAGCTTGCATTTGATCCGTCATCCAAGGACAACCTTGCAATTACGCGCCAGTACAAGATAGATTACGAATACGTGACATATTCGCTGAGAGATTCTGAGGGCAACACTTCTAGCGCAGTGTATTATTTCTGGGTGAAAGATAAAGCATATGCAGCAAAAGGAAAGACGCTCGCTTTGAAGAACGCAGCAGATATGTTACGTAAAAACGAAGATCCATTCATGGTGTTGCAGGAACCACGTGAAGCAACAAGCACATTGCCCGCACGCTTTGCAATTGCCGGCGTCTATGGTCTGTTTAGACAGGTAACTAAAGATGCGACGTACAAGTTACGCTTTACCCGTGATTTTACACTGCGTGATGACCCTGCCGGTATCGATTTGAAAAATGTTCATACCGAGTGGATTATTCTGCGCTCATCACAACCTTCCAGAATTCCTCAAGAGTTGTGGACAAAGATGGTTGATTCATTGTGCGCAGAGGACGCTTCGGGCAACCGTATCCCGTCACTAAATAGAGTTGATTACGACAACAGAAATAACACCAAGACGCGCTATGGGTTTGGACCTGATCAAACATTTGTTGATAGTGCAATTGGTGTCGCTACCGCGCAGTACACTATTCTGAACACTAAGCTGAGAGTAGAAATACCTGGAACCAATGTAGAGGTTCCAGACTACATCGAAACTTTGGATTTCCGTGCAAGTGATGCGTGGTTTACTAATTCTGCGACAACTCGCTATACACTTACGAAGATATGGAATGAAGCAAAACCGACACAAATCAACGAAATTTTCTTCGCTGTACTGCAGGACGCCCTTGCGTGCAACTATGAACTCACTGACATGTTTAAGACATCAATGCTGTCGGCTTATTCAATTCGAGTCGTCGATCACGTCGAAAGCTGAGCATAGATCATGATTAAGGATTCTGTTTATGTAAATGGCTTGATAGATTACATCAAGGATATCAAGCCATACTCATCGAAGCTGACAGATGTCGTGGTTGAATATCAGTACTATGACGCATTCGATGTCAAAGTCACTGATGCAGAACACTTCATCACGATGTCGCTAGGGGCGTATTGGTGTCAGGATTTCTCATATGATCCTAATAAGAGTCGCTACAGAATAGCTGCGGCGTTATTTCCGCGCCGTGCATCGCAGAGCAACAAAACGTATTGCTTTATTGCGGGCACTGATGAGGTTTTGGGTGAACCGGATAAAGAGAATCCAGGTAATGATCTACAGCATGCTTTTAGAGTACCGGGGAACTCAGGTGTTCGCGTAGTCGTTAATGGGGTCACTCAGACTCTCAGTGAAGACTATCGCGTAAAGTACAGCGACGAGACTTATTTGGGTGTTGCCAGTTCTATTATTCAGTTCCTACCTGGTAGAGAACCGGATGTCGGCGCCGAGGTCTGCATTGATATAGCTCTATACGACAGATTGTTTTTCAACGTGTCAAATTACACCAATACGAATGGCGATAATTGGCTACCGTACGTAATGGTAGCCAACCCCATCGGTGATGATCCACCACTAATTGATACCTGGGGTGGTTCGTATGGTGAAGAAGATGATCCAGATCAAGTACCGGTGTTTCCACCATTTGACCCAGATTACGACTCTACTACATATGATGAATTTTACTTCGATGGTGTACCCGAAATCGACCCAGATGATTACACGAATGGAGTCTCCAACTGGGATTCACATACGTGGGACGGTGAAGAAAATGATTTTGGTGATACGAGCATCATAACTGACTTCTTTGATAACACTGGAATCCCAGGCAGACAGGATATGCTAATCGGTTCTGTCAAGCGCCTCATTAGTGATAATGGTGGATATTACTGGGCTTTCGAGTTTAGCACTCAGTATGCTGATCTTTGGTTACCTCTCGGGACTCAAATTCGTATATGTGTAGATCAGAGAAATGTGGAGGGTGATACTGCTAATACAGGATTCACTGAAACATTCACATTTGCAGATTTAATCAAATTTGATGATCTCATTGATGTGCGCATGCTGGATAAAAATCCATTGGGCTATGAAGCAGGATTGTTTGGTGAAGATTTTGATGATATGTTTTATGGTGATGCAAGTGGTGCAGATAGATCGGCCTTTTACGGCGGCAAGTTTGATCTAACCGGATTTGATGAAGCAGACATTGACGCACTTTATTGGGGAAACATTCCACCACTGTTTGATGTTAGATGGCCGGTAAACAACACTGCGGAATCATCTTATAGCGAAGAGATGGAAATTTACACGCAACAACCGAGTTACGGCGACCGATTTGATTCGGTATCTTATGATGCAGACGAGATAGAAATGCAAATAGTACTGAACAACCCCGCAGCTACTTCTGGATACACTTGGTCGAAGCGGTTCTTACAACCAGCAAAGACAATCACAATCAAACATAACATGGGTGATACCAATCCCACAGGACCCTATGCAACACAAGGAGGTGTGATAGTGGAAGTAATTGGGGCTATACCAAAATCTATCACTAATCCGTATTATTCAAACGTGCCCGCACTATTCACCACTACCGCCATCACGTTTGAAAATCAAACCGCGTGTACCATAAAAATTACTAAACCGTGAGTTGACCGCAGTCAATAAATAACAACAGAATTTAACGCAAATGAGGATCACATGACGCAATTGTTCAACACCGAGGTGCAAGGTCACGTAGAAATAAAAGACGCCGTAACTGGTGAAATTTTGGTTTCACAGCATAATGACGTGCACCCACAAAATATGGCCCGTGCTATAGCTCGCGGACTTGCGCATGAGCCAGCCGCATGGATTTACAAAATGAAATTCGGTAATGGCGGCACGCATATTGATGCAGGAGGTCATATTGTGTATAATCCTCCTAACACTATCGGTACTGCTGCAACCTTGTATAACACCACATATGAAGAAGTAGTGGATGATTCCATGACTGCTGAAGTGCCAAATCAAGTAACATCCGCATCTTCACCAAATCCAGCAATTACGTCAACGGTGACGATTTCTGTCACATTGGATTCGACTCAGCCTGCAGGTCAGGCGCCAGGTGATGGAACCACTACAGACCCAGACGCGCCATTCATGTTTGATGAGTTAGGTTTATTTACTGCACCGAATGCTGAGAATTCGACAGAGGGGTCAATGTTAACTCATTTGATCTATTCACCGATTGAAAAAACTGCCAATAGACAACTTGTCGTCACGTACACGCTGACAGTCAAGGTTAGTTAATCTAAAGGGTTGCAATCGCAACCCTTTACGGTTTCTAGTGTAAATGCCACCCGCAATAAATACGACTGAAAAGTTTACTAGGGAATCATTATGGATCTGTCGTTCAGACATGGGATAATAAGACGTCAGACGGACATCACAAATGTCCCAACATTTCTACAGAAATCGACTCTTGCTGGAACATACATAGATTTGATAGTGTCTCCAGATCCAACCATAATTACGATCGCGTTCGGTGACACTAATTACACAATCGAAGAAACGCGCACGGTGGCTGAGGCCTGGGGACCGTTCACTAACGTGATGCAAAATCAGTGGCTTTACTGGGACGTGGATCTCTTGACTGGTAACCTAGTGAGAGGCTTCACATTATTGAATCCTCTCTGTCAGTCAAGCGAGCCGATTAACCCACAGATAGATCAGCACTGGTTTGATACTGTTAATTCTGTGATGAAGGTTTGGACTGTCAAGGCCCCATCTAGTAATCCAACGGATGGCAAATGGGTTCAGAAGGCTCGTCTATTTGCTGCTCACTATGATTCTAGCGCGATAATTGTGCCTTTCCCACTCGGTACGCAAGCCGGGTTGTCCGTGCCTTGTAAATCGGGCTACATTGTAAAAAATCATCAGGGGTATCCACTCAGAGATTCTGATGGCACATTTCTTACTACTGAAACTAGTCTTTTTGCTTCAAATTCTCCAAATCCTGCATATCCAATCAAGTTTGAAGCAATTACGCTTTTTGGGAAGGCCGCAGAATTTATCTCTAAATTTTCTTTGGTGAGTATTACCTCCGCCGGAATGCACCTTGGATCGTATTCGCAATTATCGCGCCAAATAACAGGAATAGTTTTTGAAGATTTTTATCCTGGTGAAGTCGGTGTTATAATGCGTTCGGGAATTGTTACTAATGATCAGTGGTCGTTTCCGCCGACATCAATCGGATCACCTCTGTTCTGTGGTATTACAGGTGAAATAACAATGACAGCTCCCACTACAGGTGTGGTACAGCAAATTGGCATAATAGCAGATGTAGACAAAATATACATGGACATTAAATTGCCCCTATACCTTTGAGGACCCAGAATGCCAAGTAATATCATCTACCGTCCAGTTTTCATACAGACAGACGGGCAATTACATTCACTAGCCGATGGCTCGATTATCAATGCTGGTGGTACATCTTCACCGACATTTACGGTTGGTGGTGTACCTGTTGCAACAGCTTCAGATTTTACGCTGCAAGGCATCTACAATAATTCTTCAGATGCCTCTGGCAGTGCATCGATAAAGCTGACAACGGGTAAAGATTTTACGATACTCGATGATACTGATGATGGTCTGTTCTTTAAAGTAGACGCTGAAACTGGTGCAGTAACTATCACTGGCGACTTGACAGTTCTTGGTAATACGACCACCGTAGAATCGAATGTAATAAACGCAGACCATTGGGTTATTTCTCCAGGACAGAGTGATGTAGTTGGTTTCTTATTAGAACCCGACAGTGGTAATATACCAACTGTTGACATCTTCAAGGTAAAAGCTGCGTATGGCGCAGTAGACTCGATCACTGTTACGCAATCTGGTACCGTAGTTATCAGGAATTTGAATGTCCAATCGGACATGGTGATTTCTGGAACTATCAATAATGTCGATGTTGTAGCCACATCTGTCAACCTGTCACAACATATCTCATACAGCGCTACAGCTAAACATACAGCACAAGAAATTAGTGTTCCCATTGGTAGTATTCCCCATGCTATGTCTGCGACGAACGTTCAGGCTGCATTGCAACAGTTGGGAAATTCAATCGGCGCCACTGTCGGTAGTGGTTACGTAGTGGGTTATGCACATGAACAGCTGACTGCTTCCGCAATCTGGACGGTTACGCATAACAAAGAAACAACTAATGCAACATATACCTTATTTGATGGTGGAGGTATGCAAGTACTGCCTGATAACTTCATAGTAATTGATGCTAACACTGTCGAGGTGAGATTTAATGTGCCACAAGCAGGACGCTTGATACTAAATCTTTTCTAAACATGCTCAGAAACCCCAAATCAATTAAATAGCATAACGCAACACATCAGAGAACATACACAAATGAACACTTACGACGAATTTTACACGCAGGACATTGTTCTTGCTGCAGTATTGAAGGTTAAAGGATTTATTCTTGACCGCATTGAGAAGAACGGTAACAAAGGTACTTTCTATTTCATTGATGTTGATAAGCATTTGGTCGGTGATTACGATCTTGGCAAAATAACAGTCGAGCCCACCGGTTTCAATAACGCAATCAAGGCTTTAACTACTGCAATAAGACGACAAGTTTAACGAGGTGCGCAATTTATTGCGCACTAGTGGTAATTGTACGTAGCGTCGAATGGCGCTTTAATTAAAAGGAGCTTTACAATATGGCAAGGATTAATGGTAATCAGACATTTAACCCACTGGGTCAATCTGAAATCCAAAACGTAATCATTGAGCGTTTGGCATCGGCACCAACTTTCCAAGTATCGGAAAAGGGCCGCATCTATTTCAACACGACTAGTGGTGCTTACTACTACAACAACGGTACTGTATACATCGCACTTGCTACTGGCGGCGATGCTTCTGCAGTTCTGAACGAAGTTAATGCAATCGAAACTGCATTAGGCGCAGCAATCAAAACCGACGGTACATTTGATGCTCTTGCATTCTCTGGTTTCACTAATGTGGTATCACCAACCGACATGACTAACGTATTGTCGCAGTTGGACGCAGCAATTTCTGGCAAAGATGCTTTCTCAGAATTGGTTGACGTAGATGTTACTGCGATGGCAAACCGCGATGTTGTCGTTTATGACACTGCTGCGTCAAAATGGGTAAATAAGCAACCTGGTTCGGACGCTGGTATTCAAGGCTACGACGCCGCACTTGCATCGTTGGCTGGTATCACTTATTCTGCAGATCAGATTGTGTATACAACTGCAGCTGATACGTTTGCTACTTCGACTATCACCTCCCTAGGTCGTTCGTTGCTTGACGATGTAAACACGTCCGATATGCGCACCACCCTTGGTTTGGTTATCGGTACTGATGTTCAAGCTTGGGACGCAGATCTTGGCACAATCGCGGGTTTCACGCACACTGCTGGAAACCTAATTTATGATAATGGTACTGTTTGGGCTGTTGCTGGTCCTGGCTCTACTTCTGGTGTTCAAGCATACGATGCAGACCTTGTACAATTTGCTTCGTTGACTCCTGCTGACAGCGAATTCCTAGTTGGTACTGGTGGTTCGGAAGGTACTCGTTGGGCACTGGAAAGCGGTTCTACCGTTCGTACTTCCCTAGGTCTTGGTGATATCGCGACCCACAACGATGCAGAATATGTTCGCGTAGATGGTACTCACGCATTTACTGCAAATCAGCCAATGGGTGGCTTCCAACTTACAAATCTTGGTGCTCCAACTGCAGATACCAACGCTGCTACCAAATTGTATGTAGACGGTTTGATCACTGGTCTGTCTTGGAAAAATCCTGCAGTTGTTGCAACTACCGGAAACGTGGATCTAACTACTGGCGGTCTGTTGACCGTTGATGGTGTGACTTTGGTTGCTGGTAACCGCGTTCTTGTTGCATCGCAGACTCTTCCAGCCGAGAATGGTATTTACCTAGCTGCTGCAGGTGCTTGGGTTCGTTCACTAGATGCTAACGCCAACACTGAACTTGGCGGCGCTGCAATCTGGGTTGAAAGTGGTACTACTTACGCTGATACTGGCTGGACTTGTACTAATGAAGAAGGGTTCGTCTTAGATACTGATCCAGTATCGTTCGTTCAATTCAATGGCGCTGCCGGTATTACCGCAGGTGTTGGTTTGTCGAAAACTGGTAACACGCTAAACATCAATCTCGGTGCTGGTATTGGTCAGTTGCCTACTGATGAAGTCAGTGTTGATATCTATGAAGCTAACGGCTCATTGATTTTGACCACTGACGGTAGCACTCACTCGACTGACACTGCTGCAAAACTTCACTTGTTGCTTGATTTGGTTGGTCATGGTACTCTTACCCAGACAGTTGCTGGTTTGCGTATTGCTGACGATGGTGTAGATGAATACAACATCTCTACTACCGCTCTTGGAAACGGTTTGCAAGGTGGTTCTGGTGCTCTAGTGTCTGCTAAGGTAGACAATGCATCTATTGGGTTTAACGGTTCGTTTGCGTTGGAAGTTAAAGACGGTGGTATCACTAACGCTAAGTTGGCTAACAACAAGATCGTTATCAGCGACAGCACTAACGTATTCGATAGCAGCTTAGGTGATACTCTAACGTTCACTTCGTCTACAGCTGCACTGACTGTCGATGCATCGGTTGCTGATACTCTTGACTTTACTATCGCTCCTGCATCTGACACTGTAGTAGGCGTAGCAAGTTTCGCTACCGCAAACTTCAATGTAGATGGTGGTGGTAACGTTACTCTTGACACCAGTCTTGATAGCTTGAACGATGTCACCATCGCTTCTGCGGCTAACAAACAAGCGGTTGTATACAGCAGCACTAACTCGCGCTTCGAGAATAAGAGCATCTACCACTTGTACACCAGTGGTGCTGCTTCTACTAGTCACTCGATTAACCACGGTTTGAACCAGCAGTACTGTGTAGTTACCGTTGTTGATGCTTCTGACGACAACGTAGTAATTCCGCAGAGCATTGTGTTTGTTGATGCTAACAACCTGACCGTAACCTTCAATACTGCAATCAACACCAAAGTAGTAATAATGGGTGTTTGAGTCGCCTAGCAGTTTTTGAGATGACTTGAATTACGATGGGTGGCTTAATTGTCACCCATCGTTTCTTAAAGCGGACGCAAAGGAAAACAAAATGAGGTTTAATGGCCACGCTGATCTTCAGCAAAATCAATTACAAAGAGCTGCTTTACAGGTAGAAACGAATTTTCCTGTTACACCTGTTGTTGGGCGCGTAGTGTTTAAGGACAGCATTGTTTACATCTGTGTAGATTTGGGTAACGACCTGCCTGTCTGGGTACCACTAACTCAGCAAATTAGCAACTATACACATAACCAAGGTACCGCAAGTACTTCTTGGACCATAACACATAACCTCAACGCAAACACCCCGACGGTTCAGATTTATGATCTTAATTCGAAAATGATCATCCCAGATGATATTGAGATTATCGATCGTGACACCGTTCACGTGACATTTGGTGTAGCTCAAGCCGGTCGAGCAGCAATTATGCAAGGTGCTGAAGAAGGTAATCAGCGCCCTGATTATGCATTCGTGTTGACCGTGACCAACCCAGCAACAACTTGGGTTGCTACTCACAACCTAGGTTATAACCCAATTGTGCGTGTGTTTATCGGCAATGAAGAAGTTCAGCCGTTGACTGTGGTGCATGACAGTGTGAATCAGGTAACTATTACATTCTCAAGTCCACAGGTTGGTCAAGCAAGGTTTATTTAATCATGAGACAGCAAATCCAAACCTATACACATGTTCAGGAGACTGCTGCCACTGCCTGGAACATCAACCACAATTTGCGATGTTTGCCCGTGGTTGATGTTATTGTTGAGATTGATGGTGTACTTCAGACTATTCTTCCACTGTCCACAGTTCACGCTGATAACATGAACACGGTCATAACTTTCTCTGAAGCACGTTCGGGAACAGCGAGGTTAGCGTGAGAACTGCTAAACATTACTATCATCAACAGGAAAGTGCGTCTACGGCGTGGGTAATCGTGCATAATCTCGGTCGATTGCCTATTGTTGATATAACTATTGACGAATATGCAGCTACGTCTAAAGTGCTACCGCTAGCCATAGAGCACAACTCCATAAATAGCTTAACGGTAACTTTTTCTGAAGCGCAGACTGGAACAGCTAACTTGCGCTGATTTTTTTGCAAAAGAAAAAGGCCGCAATTTGCGGCCTTTTATGGGGTAACTATGTCATTCAAAAAAAATCCTGAACAAGCATCTCGGTAAAGGCTGAGCGGGTACGCTACGAGCTCAAGAAGAACTGATAGAAGCAGGACTAGAGGAATTTGCACAGCTCTAACTCAATAAATAGAATCATTGCAATCACATCATTGACGGAATTCTCATGCCATATGTTTTAGACTGGAGCGCTGGTAACGGTAAGATACCAATCGTGATCAACACCAAGACGACTAATACTACAGCATCGTCGCTTATCTTCTATGGTAAAAATTCACCACGGTATGGTGAAGGAATTCAAGAGAATCTTCTTCATTTACTAGAAAATTTTGCATCACCTTCACCACCGCAGAATATCACCATCGGTCAAATCTGGTTTGACACCAACACCTCAGTGCTGAAGGTATGGAACGGAATCGGTTTTGTGAATGTGGGTGGCACAACGTCTTCGACTACAGCACCTATATCACCAGTGCTAGGAGCATTTTGGTACGACATCTCCAATGACATGTTTAAGTATTGGGATGGCACGCAGTGGGCTCCACTAATTTCTGACGAACCATTGAAGCTCAAGCTCGACAAGATTGGTGGCACTATTACTGGAACGTTGATGTTGAGTAGAGACCCAACGATAGATTTAGAAGCAGCGACTAAGCACTACGTCGACGAACAGATTAAGACAGTACAGCTCGGAACCTACGACATATCTGGATCAGTGTTTGGTAAACCCGGCAGCAATGTCACGCTCACGAGGTTCATAGTGCCGCGTGGTCTCGAGCTACCGGTCGCACTAGCTGGCTCGTACGCACGCTGCGTGACTACTCCCTCAGCAAATCATTCGTTCATCATAAGAAAGAATGGCGGTCAAATTGGTACGATTAATTGGCGCACTGGATCTACAGACGGAACATTTACATTTGGTACTCTGACACGTTGTACACCTGGCGATATTATCTCTGTGCATTCTCCGGCTGCTCCTGATACATTACTAGCAGATGCTGGCTGGACCTTTGTTGCGACGCTGATCTAATGGCCCATCTTCTTTCTATATCACCAACGTACCGGCTTGGAATAGTCAATTTCTCTATTGAGTCGTCCGCTGGAACCAGTATGCGATACAACGTTAAATCCACTATCACCGGGCGTGCAGTGTTTAGTGATGGTACTACAACTCCTATCGCATTAGCATCTTTAACAACTACTTCCGGCTCAATATCTGGTAATGTTTTCACGCCGCCATATCTTGAAATAGGTGCAAGCACAACCGTGACTATCGCTGCTAGCTGCAAGTTTGCAGATAAGACAATGCAGTCGTCAATGCTTATCAACATCATCCGCCCACGCATGAATATGACTTGGACTGTGGGCACTCAGTATCAAGGCAGCCCGGGCATTGCATACTCGCCCATATCTCTGTCAATCAACACCGGCAACCCGGGTTCTCGCGTCGAGTATGAGTTGCTCACGGGCGGCGGTGCTGTTATATCCCAAAAGACGCAGGCCGGCATAATCGACCCAAGTGGTAATATGACGTACAATCACATAGCTCCTAGCGCTGCTGGAAAACTTGTGATAAAGACGTACATTGATGGAGAGTTAGAGCGAGAAGAATCGTTTATTATACCACCATTGATAGTGGGTGTTCCTGATAGTGGAAGTATGGGTGATACCTCAATACTATACTTCAATAACTGTCCCGCTGGAGTTGCAATTTACTATACTCAAGCGGGACCTGCTGGTCCAAACACCAGGACCGCACTTGGTGCGACAACTGACATGTTCGGTGCTGCGCAAGTGCCAGCTAACGTGGGAATTTACCCCGGAGGTACGTGGACTGCGACATTCTATGCGAATAACACTACGACTACTATGGGTACCAATGCGTTCACTTGGGTACCCAAGATTACATCGCCTACGCGAGATATTGACGTAGGCGACACGATAGATCTGATTGGCCATAATCTCCCCAAAAATGCAAATGTTCAGTATACTCTCGCAATATTTAATGCCAACACCGGCGGTGTTGTTCAGCCCCCGCCAGGATCACCGGCACCAACTACGCCTGCAACTGCTCTTGGGGAATGGTCGCATAGCATAGTAACTACTAAAGGTGGTAATCATGAAATTGACATCTACATCAATGGCAAGCTTTATGGACATCTACAAGTAGCTGTTGCTGCTGAGGTAGTTCCACCATCGTTCACGGTGTCATCTAATGCGGTGACTCAAGGTGAGTCAGTCTTATTTACTGGATACAACATTCCATACGGCTCTCAAGTATTAGTGCAATATACGTGGAATGGTGGTCCTGAGACTGCGTTGAATACGCCATCACCTGCTGATTCTAATGGCGTTTGGACCTATACGGTGTATGCTTCTCCCGCTGGTACCTATGTCTTGAAAGCTTACATGAACACGGCGGCGAATCCAGGCGCTTGGAATTACGTACCTGGTGCCACCACGACAATTCAAGTGGCTGCCGCGGCACCAGTATACAGTGAAGTCCTGAGTGTACCTTCAACCGCCAACTTAAATCAAGCATTCATGGTGTATATCAGCGGTGGAGCCCCGAACACGACGTGGACCTACAAGCTCTATTGGAACGGAGCATATCAAGGAACCATGGGTCCATTCCCATTGGATTC
>JACCDN010684962.1_pt1 | contig 32861 bp, 27 predicted proteins | sample 7441691 | NCBI WGS metagenome assembly JACCDN01 (sample SAMN15323439, study PRJNA562643) | freshwater metagenome | isolation source: river surface water | place: USA:Blue River Watershed | collected 2017-08-16
AAGTGATCGAGCGTTGTGCACCACTTGCAGCAGAGCCAGGATCTTTTTTCGTTGCAGCATTGAACGTTGCACCGCCAGCGTTAGACAAATAGCCATTAATTCCGATGGTGCTATTTTCAGGATCGGTTGCAGTAAAGGTTGCAGTAATTGAGCCATCCGTATTTTGGGTAACGTTTATAATTTCGATACTAGGTGGGTAGTTGCTATATCCGATATCTTGATAAAGATAATTAGAAAGCAAATTAGTATCATCTACTGCTGAGAAGCGCACTTTAAATACACTTTTACCAGAATCAAGGAGCAATGCCCGACAACCAGTTGTTGATGTAGGATTGATTGTAAATACCTGCGATCCCACCAAAGTATTGCTAAGCTGCTGCGTACATGTGTAAGTACTACCGCCATCACCAGAAAGAGACATGAATACTGCGAGCATTTTGCTACTATCACTATCCTGCACAAAAACGCTGCCTTTTAAGCTGCCGTTTAAAACAGAAACTTTTGCCGATGAAATGATTGGTTTTACCCGATTAACCGGCTTATCAATAACAGTGACACTTCCAATTTTTTTCTTAGTAAGATTACCCATTAAAAGCGCATCACTGTCGGCAAAATAGCTAACATAGATATCCTTGACACCTCTTGAAGAAGAAATGCACTCCTGACTGAATTGTTTGTATCCAATTTGACTTTCCGAACAATCAAAGCCATCAATTATAAGCTTTTGATTTAATGGAGGCTGACCATATTTTTGAATCACTGCAAAGGACGATCGCTCGCCAACAATCACTTGGGAGTTTATTTCTTCGTATGTGATTTGAGAAACGCCAGAAACACAGGCATTAATTGCAAAATATGACGGCGCCGCACATGCAGGCACAATCTTAGGCTGAGAACCGTCAGCGACTATTAACCCCCTAAGAGCCCACTCAGTTTCTCTACCTAAATAAAGCCTAAAAGTAACATCTGTTGCCTGCGAATATTTTTCCAAAATCATATTTTGGCCGATGTTAACTTTTTCAAGTGCGGCCTCAGACCACTGAATACTCGTTACAATGGTTTCAGACACTGCTTTTATCGCATCCATTAGCCCCGAAACACGAGATGCTGCTGGATTACCGACAAATAGATCAGTATAAGCTTGAACTGCATCACTAAGTGCAAAAAGCATTTCAGAGTAGTCGGAGGCTTTATAAGCAATACCAGACTGGGTCAACGAACCAGTCAACTTCATTGCTGTTTCACCTAAAAGATCCCCGACACAGTACAAAGTTTTAAAACCGTAGTTGGATAAACTTTCCGCGCTAGAGTCATTCAAAAGACCAGACTCTAAGCTATCTATTTCAGATTTAAGTGATACATAACAGTCCGCTCCTTTCCACAACTTATCAGCATGCGCGAAAAACACTCTATTTTTTTTGAAAAAAATCGCCAATTTAGGCTTACGCTCTATTGCACTTAAAACTGCAGTTTCAACACCCAATGGTCTAAATGTTTTAACACCACCAATAACGAATTTACCAATATTTGACGCTAAAAATATTGAATTTTTTAAAGCGCCATCGTCGTAGAAAGCACGTACTTTAAATGTAAGTGCAGATCCAATTCTCTCAAAATCATTTGAGTTTTTTGTCGTTCCCAGACCATTATAGAACTCATTATCGAAGTCTAATCCAAGCCCATCTAATGCCGCTTGCCGAGCGGATTGTATAGATACAACTTCTGGCTCAGTAAGTGAATAAAAGCCTAAGCGCCTGAGCTCAACATTAATTGACACTATTTTTTTAAATGGAATTCGTGACCACACAACATTACCAGAAACGATTGCACGTTTTACATCTTGATCAAATGCCAACAAACTAGCTAAATACTCGCGCTGCTCTTTAGTCAAGGTTCTAACCGCATTCACTTTTTGCGAAATAGCTTGCAGAGATATTTTTTGATTAGCTAGCTGAAGTGAATAGCCAAGAGCAGAATTAGATATCTCAACACCGGAAACATTTGATAGAACAGGAAAAGACAATGGCAACAAAGTATCTTTTGCCTGAGCTTCAAAAATAACTTGGTCCACACTCATCACATAGGAAGACGGCAACACCTTTGACGATAAAGCAGCTTGGATTAAAATACTTTTTGCCCTTTCAGCCTCCGAAGAGTGCAATAGCCCATTTAAGGACTGAGATGTTCGAATCAATAAAGCTAAAAGCTGACTTACGTTTAATTGATGTATTGCCTCAGCATCATTCTTTTTAACAATAACATCCTCATTTGAAGCGTATTTGGTGCCTAATGCACTTTTTAGTTCACTTTCCCCCTGCAGCTCCGCCCCCCAAGCACCAGACGAAATTAGTGTAGTGAGAGGAGTGATGTTAATTGAAGCACCAATTTTTTCTTGATCGGACTTAAGTGGATACATTTGATAGCTGGCACCTACCGTAGTGCCAGTATCCTCATCAATACTGTATGGATAAATTTGCGCAATCAATCGACATTGTGATTTACCATCTTTAGGAATGGAAAATTTACCACCATCAGCAGTGATGACAGAAACCTCGTCATCATCCAACAATTTATTTTCATTACAATCCCAAAATACAGATGCATTCTTAATGTAGCCATCTATTACTCGACCAGAAAGCATCTCTACTTTTGCCACACTTGATGAACTTGCCGCACTCGAACTTACAACACTAGCAACAGATGTAACCACACCGCCCTCATTCCCCGTCTGCCCAGATGAACCTCCCCCTCCGCCGCCACAGGCAGACAAGCAGAGAAAGATTGCTATAGCTATGGTATTTTTAATGATAATTGCGCGCATCATATTAAGCCCCACGAAGTTTGATCGAATATTGATAAGGTTTGCTCACTCAACAGGGAGTGCTATTGAAGCCTACCGCACTAGTAGGAACACCTACTGTTTTGACAAGCTTGTCTAAATGGGGGAAAAAGTGCGGTTTAACTGTGCTAATAAGCGTTTCCGTACTCATTTTTTGGCAGCCACCTCAACAGGAACACTCCACCCATCAAACAGCACTTGTCCATTTGGCTCATCCTTTACTACGCCGGGCATGTATCCAGTTTTGGCTCCACCAGCTTTGTAAAAAGTGCATTGGAATGTGCGCTGGGTATTAGTTGGGGTACCAACCTCTACATTGGATTCACCACAATCTTTAACGGCGAATGCAAGTTTTTTATCTTGCAGTAAGTTTTGACCGGCAACAGTAAACGTTATTGGATCGTCAAATTTAACAGGTTCAGAGTTATTGCCAGTAGACGACGCCCACGTCACGCCCGTGATATTTGTTTTAATTTGGATAGCAGCAGTACCGACTAACATTCCATTATTTTCAATTTTCAACGATTGCATGCCTGTTTGCTTAAAAGAGCATGAGCCACTAAATTGAGATTTATTGAGCCGTTTGAATGGCAAGCAGATAGCATCCGGGTCTGAATTAACAACAAAATTAAGATTGATAGCATCAATGTGATCCAGATCAACAACCATAAGTGTCATTGAATTCCTAACAAATTCTCTTGGCGTAATCTTAATTTCATCGCAAATACAAAATGGTGAAATTATTGAAATAGATAAAACAAAAAATTTCATGAACATATTAATTACCACACGCATCATCTGCCGCCTTTTCGATACTTGAATATTCATTATTCCAGATTCCGCCAAGCTTACCCCACTTCCCATTTTTATCTTGGTATAAGCTCCTATCATGCCCACTGCCACACTCAATAACATAAATCATGCGGCGCTCATCAAGGCCGAATTCAGCAAAACCGCCTTCATACTGCTTTTTGAATTTCCAGCCTGATGCAGAGGCTGGTACAGAATCGGAATCTGCATCACTTGAAGATCCCCCTGAAGCTGGGTAAGTTTTGGGATATGTACCTGCGGTCTGTTTAATTAATTTAGATATTTTCCATTGACCTGAAAAGGTATTTGAGATTGAGCTAGAAGAAGTTATCTGCATTTCAACTTTTTCTAAATCAGCGTAGCTTGCAGAACACAAATAGTCTTGGTAATCATTATCGTAATAATCACCCACAAATACGTTATTGAAAAATCCAGTCAACGCTACTCTTTCAGTCTTCTGTGTAGTGGCTTTACAATTCGACTCTCTGAAAAGGCCGATATTGCTATGTGGATAACTCAAAGAAAATCCAAACCTTAAGTCTTTAGTCGCAGTAATTTTCGGCGTGAAATATTTCAGCGCATAATTATATTCTGGTGACTCCAAGAAATTATCTACTGTTATATTTTTGCCAAAATCAGGTAGCGTCTGAATATTTGCTAGCAACGCATTTGTTGGCTGCCCCATTGATGTCATTAACTGCGCCCACGAAGGCACATCTGCAATAGATTTTACGCTGGCATTAAAAAGCTCTATATCTGTTCCCGCATTACTTTTATCGTAAAAATCCTTTGCCATCGTCAAGGCATCAGCACGTGGGATAGAATTAAAGTACTTATAAAGATCTTCGTTTACCAAGTTGGTTACAATTGCATCCAACTTAGATGATTTATATGTTTGGCGAATTTTCAAAAATGTAGCTACTCGCTGCTTATTAGATACACTAAATTGCGACTTTGCGGATGTTAAAACTGACTTAAAGGACTCGCTCTCCAAATAGTTATTGTTTTCTAACTGCGCAATTGAACTCACATCCAAGCTTGCGGATCTGCCTAACAAATAGCTACCAAAGCTGATTAATTGATTCGATAAGCTTGTATCTACTTTTGTAATTTTTGAAATGAGGGATTTATTAGAGTCATCCAACCCCAAAGATGTGAGCGTTATAAACCAAGGGTCTATGCTGTCTTCAACACCTGTAGTACCACTAAAAAATGCGACCTGATGGAACTTATCTTCCGCCATAACAGTGGAAAAATTAGAATCCTTTGCCAAACCTGACGTGATGGATTTGCAGGAATTTGCATCGTAGACGTTTTCCATATCGCCATAGCGCACATCCTCAATGCGCATAACTAAAAATGCTTCCTGCTTTTCGTTGACATACAAGGTCGCCCAAGAAAAACCAGCTTCAATTTTGAACTTACAACTTCCATCCGCCAGCTTTTTATTGCCACCAAATAGCCCCGCAAGAGCAGCATTGGAAAAACCAATAGCGATTAACACTGCGATACTCAGAACAGCTTTTTTCCCACACATCCCAATAAACATTGTTAACCCCTATCAACATGAATGCATCAAGCTCTGGTGCTGCCAGAGCTTTCTAAAATCAAAACTTAATGCCACCCACCAAACCCACAACATTTTGGCTATAGGATTTGGCGTTAAGGGCTTTTGGCTCTACGTCAAATGTTTCTACCGTTAAGCGTGCAAATGAAATGCGGCCTGTTTCCTTAACCCATTGATACTCCGCATAGGCACCCAAACCATTACTAATGTCGTTTTTTACGTAGTTTCGGTCTGTATCTTTATAAGGGCGCTCTTGGCTTGTCAGTGCTTTAGAAACACCGAACCCAAAGGCATTTTTACCACCATTGAACTGAAACACTGGGCCACCATAAACCGCCACTTCCGCTAAACCGTTGTAATAGGTTGATGAGCTTTTGCCTGAACGCTCCATACCCGTGATGTACTTAGCGTTTAAACCAACCTCAATATCTACAAAACGTTTGATAGGGTTAAAAAGGCCGTACACGCCCAGCTCTACATCCAACCCTCTAATTTGGGTTGTATCGTTTGAGCCTATTGCGCCGCCTGCACCAATGGCACCATAGAAGCCGCCATTAAAACGGCCGGTACCGCTTGATGATTTTTTAAATTTTTCAGCCGTGGTTGAATCATCGGCAAATGACTCCAACGAACTAAACATAGCTAGGCACATCAGCGCCGAGAAAATCTTGCTCTTCATTTTTGTATCCTTAAATTTCATGAATAAAACCGAGAATGATGCTTTGAAAACTTAAAGGTTCGCATGAAGCTTGCTGGCTTTTTATGCATTAACCTTGGCGGCGATTTCACCATGTTGAGGCGACAAGAAACATCCCATAAAAAGGGGATACCCAAACGCATAAACCCAAGGTAATCTGGCCAGTTAGAATTGCCCTAAACCCTAAATCTATTTCGAGGTTAAAGGGCAGAAGAAATGAGTCCTATTTTTAAGAGAGATAGAAAACCATGCAAAACATCCGTTGCCATTATTGAAGATGACCCTAAATTTAAGGAAAGCTTAAATATGCCTGCGGATCTAAATCAACGATCACACTGAGGCAGTCGCCTGAAATATTCTCAACAGAAAGAGTAATAGTTACTATTGAATTTCGGAGAGCCTTACTTGGAGTTAACTTAACTTCATCACAAACAGCCCGATTTGAAAGAAATATTGCGAAATAAAAAACTTAATGCCATTAAAAAATTCCATCATTAAATTCCCAAATTATTTCTCATCGCGTGCAGGTGGCCTGCGGCTGAATGTTTTTTTGGAATACAGAAAGGAAGTAAGAAGAGGGGTTTGACCCCCCCCTTCCTTAATTAAACATAAGTCTCATTTATTTTTACTGGATGCTGCCGCAAGTGGCTGATCGAGAGCTCGACAAAACAATGGCGCTTTCCCTTCACCATCGAAAAAGCAAACAGCTAGAGCGCGAATTTCAAAGGATACGGCGGCACCGCCAGTAAATGTGACAAACCAATCCTTATGTAGAGCATTAGAAGCGTTGAATCCTTTGGCCTGTGGCGCGTCATAGAGAACTTTTGCAGACAACATCTTGCCTCCCAATTCACTTTCATACTCCTTCCGCACGCGGGTTTGCTTAGCAAGATCATAAAGCATACGAACTTGATCTTTAGGTAACTTGAGTCTCAGCTCACCAGGCATTCCTCTACCTAGGATGTATAACGGTGCGCCATTATTATCACCAGTAAAAAAACTTGCAAACTTGACTAACTTGACCTTCCCAGCAGTAGCCATTTCTCCAAGAGCCCCTAGTTTTTGTACATCATCTGCTAATGATTTATCTGGCATCACAACACCAGAACCCCCGCAAATCATGCCGTTTGCACCGCCATTGTTGTAAATCCCTAAGTCACGGCAGGTACTGAATTTCAGCTCTTCAGTAGCGAAATCATAGGAATCAAGTTTAATAGGCGTAAAGCTGTAGATCTTACTCGGTAGTGCCGCTGCACTATAATCAAAGATGCGATCAACAAAGCTCTTTTTCTCTGCCGCCAGCTGGCGAGTAAAATCTTCTTGATCAAAAGGACTGGTAAAGTGGTTATCATAGTCGTAAACGCGGCGTGAATTAAGGTAACCAAGAAAATCTGTCCGAATAGTTTTGCGCGCCTTTTCGGCTTGACGCAACCCCGAAACATACCAATCAATCGCGTTCAGTGTGCCATCATCAATGGCAGGAGTGGTAGTCAATACATTGGGCAAATGGTTGAGTAAACCCCACTTATCCCCGACTCCCCCCGTAGGTACAAGCGCATTGAGAAGTCGATCCTTTTCGGCAGTGGCTGCCTGCACTCGAGCCATATGCTCAACAACGGCATGATCATTTAGGCTCCTGCTAAACGTACCATCCGCTTTACCTCCACGCACTAACGCTACCCGCATGTTCGAATTGTATCCCCATGCATCTGCACCGCAGGAACCCGTATTCCGGAAATGTCGACAGGCAACACGTATTTTTCCATTGTCAGTGATGTTGCTAGTCCAAACAGTTCCCCACCACTCGACATCAATTTTCTTACCAAGTGTAGAAAGCTCGCTATTGGTTGGTATGCGCCAATCGTCAAAACCACCGAAACGACTATTTAAAGCATAAGTCATTGCAGACGGCCAATCTAGCTCAGCAATCTCACCACCACATTCGTCACCAATTGGCACACTACCATCGCGGCGCACCATACACTTGGCCCAAACTAGACCCGTTGCGGGGTCTGACCAGATTCCTGTAGCATTGTAGGTAAAAGTCTCGCCGTCTTTTTTAAAAACTTTACCATTCACGAAATTATTTTGTTTGAAATCGCCCTCTTCAATATCCCCATTAGGATAGACATATTTACCTTTTCCATCTCTTTTATTATCGTTAAATTCACCTTCATAACTGCCTCCTTTCGGGAACATTAATTTTCCTTTTCCATCCCTTTTTCCACCCTTGAATTCCCCTTCGTAAATGCCTCCATCTGCGAATATTAGCTTCCCATGACCATTCCAGTTATTATCTTTGAAATCACCTTCGTAAACTGCTCCATTTGAGAAAGTTTCTTTACCCTTCCCATCTCTTTTACTATCCTTGAATTCCCCTTCGTAAATACCTCCATCTGCGAATATTAGCTTCCCATGACCATCCCATTCCCAATTTTTGTAATCACCTTCGTAAATACTCCCATCGGCGAGAATACTCCTTCCCTTACCATTCAGCTTACCATCTATAAATTTTCCCTCACTGACTGTACCCGGCTTGCCATCTTTGTACCACTTAAGTACTCCATCACCACTCGCCTTTCCATTTTCACAGCCACCAATCCATTCAATAGTCTCGCCAGTTTGAGGCATAGAATTCCATACTTGACAGCCACTCTTACCATCAGCTATCCACTCGCCAGCGAAGGCATTGACAGACAACAAAAAAATTAAACATGCTTTTTTCATATTAACATCCCATTTTTATCTGCTTTTTAAACCATTTAGAGCCGAAATTATCGAAACTTTTAAATACCAGCCGGAATAAAATTAAGCTATTTTTTATATTTTTATTACTGGATACACAATTCCATTATGTCGTCGCCTTCTGAACCCACAGTACCCACAAGCGTTTTCAAGTCACCTCCCTTTACATATTGAAAGGATATGATATCGACAGTTCTTTTCACCTTATTAAAAACAGTACTCTCCCATTCCTCTTCTAATGCGCCAGGCGCCCACTCGCCAACTATCATTCCACATTTCTTCTTTTCGTCATAACCACGAAATACAATCGATGTAACCCATGATTTATTTATAATTGCATTTGGATTACTACTTTTCATTGCTGCACCAACTTGCGCCGTTGTTGCGGCAAGGGGTTTTTCCGTGTAAAAAAAGACAACAACTTTACCTCCACTATTCATTGCTTTAGATCCCTCTCGCAACACCATTGATTTAAAATCTTCCGCAAAAGCAGGGAATACACAAAAAACACCTAAAATAATAAAAATCAAAACTTCATCTACTTTCCGAATTTTCATTTAAAATTCCTATTCTCTCATAAACCAACTGTCATTAAAGGTGTGCATCTACCAACAAAGGGATACACACAATCTCGATCCTTCCCCTAAAAACGATAGGATTTTCTAAATCCTCAACTACATTAATGTAAAATTTCAATCCGAAAAGTAAACTACAACCATTCCGAATAACTATTTATTGTCATTTTGAAAAATACAAATTAAAAATTGTAAACTTAGAATTTTCCAAGGAACCACCAAACCTAAAAACTTAAGGCTTGGTGATTAAATCCGTCTGTGTATATTTTTAGTCGACTCTGAAACAATTAATCCACTTGATAGAACTATTATTTTCTTTCGCGATTCTTGCTGCTTGAGACTCGCTACTTGCAATCACCCCACGTATTGTGGTTTTACTTCCATCGTTTAACTCAACATCACAACTATAAGTACCTGCATGTACCGATACCGAACTAAGCAGCGCAACCAATGTGACGATAGATAATTTGAATTTCATGAGAATCTCCTTTGCCCGACATTAAGGATGCTAAGCAGTATCGGGCCGCAACTGTCTAGCATATTTAATTTAGAAAAATTCCGCGTTTACGAATGATTTAAGTTAAATTTTCCGATCTAAAGCCTAATTCGGATAATTAGAAGCCTGAATCTTAGTTGTATCACTACTTATATCTACAAAAATTTTCGCGCCTTTACAGATCAGAGAATAAATGGAAATATTGATGCCTTGAAAACTTAAAGGTTCGCATGAAGCTTGCTGGCTTTTTATGCATTAACCTTGGCGGCGATTTCACCATATTGCAGAGATATGCGATATACCATATAAAGGGGATATACAAATGTTAGAACTGCGGTAATCTGGCCAGTTAGAATTACCCTAAACCCTAAATTTAATTCGCGATTAGGGGGAAGAAGAAATGTGTCGTATTTTTGTAGAGAGATAGAAAACCATGCCAACATCCGTTGCCATTATTGAAGATGACCCTAAATTTATGACAAGCTTAAAGAAGCTTGTCACGCAAAAAGCCAAACTGGATATTGCCTATACTGCTACAGATTTCAAAGAAGGCATGGCGCTACTTAACCGCCCACCTGTCGATGTTCTGTTCATAGATTTGAATCTTCCCGATGGGCATGGATTGGAAATTATAAAAGCTATTAAACAGCCCTCACCTGCATACCCAGAGGTAGAAGCTAATCCCTGGTTTAACACTAAGATCGTTGTCTGGAGTATTTTTGGTGTCGTGGAAGAAATGCTTAAAGCAATGACAAGTGGCGCCGATGGCGTCTTATACAAAGGCGACCTTGATCGAAAAAAGCTACAGGATATTCAAAGTATTTTAGAAGGGGAGGTGTCTATTAGTGCCCAAATTAGTGAACGCATTTCAAAAACACTCATTTATTTAGCTGAGAGAAACGAGCTGAAAGACAACGAGAAGTTGACAGAGGCTGAAGACGCTATTTTAGGCCTTGCACGCAAAGGTAAGTCTAACAAAGAGATTGCAGCACTACGTGGAACTAGCACCAGCACCATTAGCACACAAATCAAAAGTATTTTTCGCAAATTGGGTGTTCATTCAATGCTCGCCGCAGTCAGTGAGTATTATGGAACGCCCTAATCATCGATTACACCTAGACACCCACTTAAAATTCCTATTTGCCAGCGTGTTTGGTGCTTTGGTGCTGGGTATTATTTTTTTAATGGTGCAGCCGAATGCTACCAGCCCCGTAGAAAAGATTATTCCTAACGTATGGTATGAGCCACTCGCCACAACGGATTTTTCAACCAAGGGTTTTATTGTACTGGCAGATCAGTTGCCTGATTTTTCGCAAGCAACTTGGCAAAAAAAAGAACTGCCCTTGACACAAGAATTACCGGAGTTTTCTTCATTGGGCGAGAAACCGCCCATGACACGGCTCTGGCTGAGCTATGATATTTCCGCCAAAGATGCACTGGATCTTACCAAGGGAATTGCCATTTATGGCACGCGTATGATGGGTGGCTCATACGCTATTTATATTAATAACAAACTCGCCTTTGAAAACCACGGCGACTGGCATATGCAGTGGAATCACCCACTGTATTTTTTTATCCCTCAGATGCTCTTAAATACTAATACGGCGACCAATATAAAAATTGCACTACCTTACCGTAATGCCCTGGGCTATGCCGCTGGAAGCCTCTACATTGGGGATGCAGGCCAATTAAAGCGCTGGAGCGATGTGCGTTATTTTTTCTCCATTTCGTTTCCGTGGTTTTGCTCTAGCCTTATACTTATTTTAGGCATCATGTCCTTGCATTTATACTTTGCAAAAATAGACGCCTCTACTAACTGGCTTTTTCTTTCAACAGCCTCTGCTTATTTTGTGTGTAATCTTCAGTTTATTTTTGACGTAACGGATGATACGGCATCACTCTGGTACGGCGCATTTGTCGATTCTTCTACCTCTTGGTTCATAGCACTTTCGTCCGTATATATAACACGTTTCAGTAAAGCAGCGCCTTGGCCTTGGGTTGAGCGTTTTGCCTACACTACAGCCTTACTGATTAGCATTGCCACGCTGCCACTCTGGGGTTCAAACAACAAAGGTTTATTACTGCAACACAGCCTTAACACTCTCATGGTTATTAGTATCGCACTCTTTTTGGTATACCTCACCTACAAAGAAAGAAATGTTACGCTCGGTCTATTAAGTGTTTCGTTGTGGCTATTAATTGCAGGCGGGAATTACGACTTACAGCACATTACCAACCAAAGTGCACCCGATGGCTACTACACATTTAATTTTGTTGCGCTACCCTTCATGTTTTGCTTTATTTATGTGATGCAACGCAATTACGTTAGAACCTATAAACAGACACTTGCAGAAAGCGAAATCCGCAAACAAGAACTTGATCAACAAAGAATTGAACTACTAGAGAGCCAAAAAATTATTGTAGAACAGGCACATCAACTAGCGGTTAGCACAGAGCGCAACCGCTTTATGTTAGATATTCATGATGGCGTAGGCGGCCTACTGATACATGCACTCCAAGCCACACAAGATAGAGAGGAATTGGAGGATGTATATCTCATGATAAAAGACGCCATGGAAGATTTGGAATGCGTTATTCTTTCGCTTTCACCAACTCAACTTGACTTAACTACCTTAATTGGTTCGTTCAAAGAAAAATTTGGCCGATATAATTTTGATGCGATCGCAAACCTTCATTGGGAGATAGACGATCTACCTAACATACCCCATTTAGACCCACCGAGCACACTGGGAATTTTACGTATTATTTTAGAAGCTATTCGCAATTCATTAAACCACGCTCAATGCAGCAGCATTGTGATAGCAGCGAAAAATATACAATATCAAAACGCAACTGCCGTCAGCATTAGCATAACCGACAACGGCAAAGGTTTTGATGATGAACCCAAGCTCAGCAGCAATGGTTTAAAAAATATGCATAGCCGCGCGCTTAAATGCCACGGCAAGCTCATTGTAAGATCAACCCAACAAGGAAGCTGTATCCAATTAATAATTCCGCTTCGATTGTGATGAGGTTCGGCATGAAACTCTCAATCAAACAAATAGGTAACACGGCCTTGAAATAAGCGAATCTTTTCTTCTTCAGCTAAACGCTGCAAATAATACTCAGCAGCAGTTTTAGGTAAGTGCGCCGGCAATATCGCTTTAATAACATTCATTAAAGCCACTAAGCTCGCTGGTTTTGCAATGCCTCTTTTTTGCAAATTAGTCGTAATGTAAGCCAAATAATCCACTTCTGTGTACGGCTTATTGATACTTAACTCCACCAAATTATTCGGCTTAGCGGGGCAACAAAATGTGCCTTTTTGATTCAATATGACCTGCATTTTTTCTTTCAGGCTCATATCTGCAAATAAGGCGTTTAACGTGCGGCAGCAAGCGACCAAATTATCGCGCGCATTGTTACCACCTTTAGATTTCGCCAGTAAATGCTCTATGCTGGCATCTACATGCTGCAATACCTGATTGCAAAAAAAGCATTTACCGCCTTGCATGTACAGCAATGAATCTAGCGTTTTACTCATAGTCAATTCTCCAGTTGGTTTTTAACCACTCTAAAGAACTTCTATTTTTTAGCTGTTTACACAAGCTTGCAAAATACTATTTCCACTAAACACAGTACACCTAGACGCCAACCTAACCACCAAGTTACTATTCAAATAAATAACATGAGCCGATCATTAGTGCTCGCTTCATTAAGCGCACAATTACCCAATAAAACTAATTTTATGACAACCACCAACACTCAAGGGCTACCTGATTTAACACTCCTGTTTCCTGTACGGATCTTTAAAATAACCCTCAGGTTTACCCGTAAGTCCAGCTTCCCATTTTTACATCATGCTATTGTAAATGGCTTTGTGCGTAACCTCACCAACCCTAGTGATCCACAATTAGCCCCACCCGCACACAAAGAATATGTCACGCTGGCGCCAGAGTCTGGGCGTATTGAATACCACGCAGGTGATACTTATTGTTTTTTTCTCATCGCATTTGCCGGCATTGCCCCCTCAATCAATCGCTTATTTGAGCAATTAAACCAGTTGCCCGCTTCAGCGCGCAAACAAGGCTGCACGCGGCAATTATCTGACAACAATGAACTTATCTCTATTCAAGATGCAATCAGTTTAATTCCGCTAGAAAACCCCGAACAAGCACAGCCCTTAACGCTTGAACAATTTATTGAAACGGCAGCACAATTACACGGGAGCACAGCCAATGTGGATTTAATGATTGGCCCACTGCGAATGCTTAGGGAAAAGGAAAATGTAAACACTAAAACAGCGGCAAAATTTTGTACCAAAAAATCAGAGTTTACCGGAACATTATTCTTTCAACGCATTTATGACTCCATCAATAACTTAGTGGTAGAGCTAGGCGGGCAGCGCCAACGCCGATCTGATTACACTCAACACAAACCTTATTTAGACAATATAGCCACACAGGTAAAAGATGCATTTTGGGTAGATAGCTATTATCAAAATAATGAAGAAAAACCCAAAGAAAATGGTGGGCTATTCGTGCATTGTGAACTACAAACCCGTGAATTCACGCAAGATGATTTTTTGCTGCTACTGATTGGCGAATTGCTGGGTATTTGCCAAAAACGTAATTTTGGCTATGGCCGCTATACAACAGGGTTAAGGGCTCTGCCACGCTTTGTTCGCGATAGCAATTTGTCCAATTTACTTTTGTGCCAAACTGAAACAACAGATGAGAAAAACCAAGAAATAATTAAGAATTTTTTATATCAAAGCCTAGCAGCGCTATGGAATAAAAATTTTTTAGGCTACAGTGCAAAGGAAAAATATGAAAAAAAAGATGATATAAGCCGTTTAAAAGAACTGCACAAATCAGGCTACCACTACTCACTGTCGTTTGATTTGAGCGACCTCTACCCTCTAGTAGAAATCCCCATACTTTATAACCGCTTAAACTTGCTATTCGGTACAGACCCTTTATGGGTGCAAATTGAGCGGGGCTTGCAGCAACTCGCTTCGCAGACACAAGAACGGGGGCTGCCTAAAAACCATGCACTGAGCAAATGCCTAACTTATTTTATATTGAATTCGTTTGATGTATTAACAACATCGAAGGGGCATTTTTTCTACACCACCGAGAAGTTTTTAATACTCACTCGCAAGCAAGAAGAAGCTATTGCAATTAAAAATGCACTAGCTGATTTCCTAGCGACCCACGGCCTCACAGTTAATACGCACAAAGCTCAGATTAGGTCGGTAAGCGATGGCATTTACTTTTTAGATTTATTTAAAAATTAGCCTACAGGAAAAAGGACTTGAAAAGCCTGCCGCGCATGGGCTTAAATAGGCGTTGGCCTGCATGACTTCATTGTTTAAATGATTAAGACATTTCAAAGTTTCCATTTGTCACGATACGACCTGGTCTGCAGACCTTCATTGTTTAAATGATGAAAGCAACGGATATATTCCTAATGTTTAATCAGGCATATATCCGTTTTTTACATTCACTACAACACAATGGCAGAAGGAAATTGACACACAGGCATGTCATCCAGCGTGCTAGATTTCGCCAAGGTAACGGCGTTAGCATAATAAAAACGAATATTCACCGTGCCGCCCGAATCATTCGCAGCCAACACATTTAAATCCCGTTTTAAACGCATAAAACTCGCTGCATCTGGCAGCGACACTTCAAAAACAGACTCCTGAACACGCCGACCAGATGCCAGCAAATTGCAACAAATACGCCTGCGCAATTTTGCAGAAGTTACATCAAAGCAAACAATAAAATAGTGCCGCATTTTCGCTAAGTAGTAGAACGCAAAGCACTTACAATGATTTCACGCAAACAAATCAAAGCCTTATCAGCTGGCTAAAAGGGGGTGAGCGGTTTACTACTTGGATGCCGCGCTAACTGGTGAACACAGAACACAAATTAGGTAACTCTGAAGAAATTCAAATAAATCAGCGACTTGAATTACAAAAGTACAAATCGATCCACCAACTCTTTAAAATCAATGGGTTATATCAATTTATAACACTTAAATGTGAGATTGCATGGGACAGTATCCGTCTAAAAATATAGGTCCACCAAAAGAGGGGTTGAAAGCCTTGGCTCACTTGGGCTTAAATAGGCGTTGGTCTGCAGGCCTTCATTGTTTAAATGATTAAGACAGTTGCCACCAATGAAGTAGCAGTATTCACTTGGGTCTGCAGGCCTTCATTGTTTAAATGATTAAGACACTTCCGGGAAGAACTCGACGTGCTACCATCATTGTCTGCAGGCCTTCATTGCTTAAATGATTAAGACATCGAGAAAGTTGTACAGATTTGTGTTGTCTTAGGTCTGCAGGCCTTCATTGTTTAAATGATTAACGCTGCGGATATATTCCTAATGTTTAATCAGGCATATATCCGTTTTATACATTCACTACAACACAATGACAGAAGGGAATGACACACAGGCATGTCATCCAGCGTGCTAGATTTCGCCAAGGTAACGGCGTTAGCATAATAAAAACGAATACTCACCGTGCCGCCCGAATCATTCTCAGCCAACACATTCAAATCCCGTTTTAAACGCATAAAACTCGCTGCATCTGGCAGCGACACTTCAAAAACAGACTCCTGAACACGCCGACCAAATGCCAATAAGTTATTGCAAATACGCCTGCGCAATTTTGCAGAAGTTACATCAAAGCAAACAATAAAATAGTGCCGCATGTTATGCCTCGCTAACGGAACAGTTGACGAGACCTAATTTATAGATGAGCCGTTAATGATGCTGAAATGACAAGCTTGTCATCCGCATAAGTTTCCTTTAAGAACAGCCACCACAAAAATGCGCAATTAATAACCAGAAAACCCGATCGCCAACACGCATAGAAGCTTGCAACCAAGGTAAAAATATTTTTTCAGTAAATCCCCTAAAAAGGGGATGGCCAGAAACAAGAAAATATGGTTAGTATCCGCGTTGCACTAAGCGCCACCTGCCGCAACTAACACTATAAAACGACTAAGGATTTGCCATGACTCAAAAAACGATTTTGTTGGCCACGCTGGGCAAGTTCCCACAAATTATAACGGAAACACTTTACGCAATTCATCAAGAAGGGTTTGAGTGGCCTGCTGAGGTAATCATCATTACCAATAAAGAATGTAAAGATATCGCGATAAAAGCGTTGTTAGAAAATTCATTACTCGAAAACATGTGCAGAGACATAGGAAAACCCGTCATAAAGCACGAAGACGTCAGTTTCTTAACAATTACTGAGCATGATAATTTCGAAGACTTTATTTCAGTAGAAAATGAGATAGAAAATTTTATTATGGATGCCGTTCGCGCACTAACAGAGGATGCCGAGCAACAAATTCATGCCGTGTATACTGGCGGAATTAAAACCATGAGCACCATTTTGTGCCGCGCCATGGATTTTTATGGTCGCCCTTTTGATAGGCTAAGCAGCATTTTTGTTAGCAAGGATTTTCAACGCTGCGACAGTTTCTATTACCCAAAAGATCAAGTTATAGATGTAGGCGCCGGAACTCTCTTAAATGCAAAAAATGCAACCATAACCCTGAGAACCACCAGACCTCTACCGCATAAAGGAAAATTAAATCTTAAAAAAAGCTCGGCGTTCGATACGTTTAGCTATGCAGAACTTATAAAATTTCTTGAGTACTCAAGCTCACCAGAAGAAATTAAAATTGAAATTATAGAAAACCAGTTTAATCCATGTATTAATGTTTTATGGGGTGATATTTTTTTAAAAAAAATTTCGTTCGCAAAAGGAGAGCGCCGCGGTCTATTTTGTTTCTATGCGATAATGGCCGAAGGTTATGTGAAGAATGAAGAAATCAACAGGCCGATAAAGATAGACCCAAAAAAACATAGTCAAACACATATAGATAACGCGAGAATAGCCGCACAAAAGGTTTTCAAATTATTTACAAATAAATTAATGACTATAGAGGGAACAAAAGACTTTAGAGAGGCATTAAAAGATTCGAGTGCAGACTCAATCCAAAATGAGGAGTTTCATGCAGGTGCATTTGATACTTATTTAAACAATGTGAAGTCGCACATTCAAAGATATATACCTCCATATTTTTCTATTTTTATAGAGCCAACTCAAAGAAGTAGTAAAAAACTAGGATACGAGATTCTCATTCCCAGAAAAAACATCAGCTTTCACCGTCTGGAAGATTAAATTCATGCCCCTTCCCATAGAAAATACAGTCACCGCTACCTTCAAAATTACAACCCCCATGTTTATTGGCGATGCCAATAAACATGCTGACAGCATAAGGCCAGCCAGTATAAAGGGAGCATTACGTTTTTGGTGGCGGGCGTTAAATTGGCATACACACTTGTGCAATGCAAAAAATGATATTAATGCAGCGCTCAAAAGCCTTCATAAAGAAGAGGCAGTATTATTTGGAGCAGCGGCAGAGGAAAGCTCTGAATCCAAAACAAGCCTGGGAGGACAAGGGTTATTCTTACTTCAAGTTAATCAAGTAAAACTCGCACCTCAATCGGAACCCTTTGGTAAAAACATCAATAGTTCCCTTAGGTATTTACTAGGACAAGGGTTGGTTACACGTGATCCAGACGCGAGAAAATATTTAATCGAAAGAACAGCTATAGACAAAGGCGAATTTGGTCTGCAATTGCTCTTTAAAAAAACCTCCATTGATCAGAAAAAAAGCATACTCGATGCGCTCTATGCTTTGGGATTGTTAGGCGCATTAGGTAGCAGAGCACGGCATGGCCTTGGCTCAATTTCACTGAAAAAATGGGAATGTACATTTAAATCGACTTACCCATTATGTGAATATGAGGTTCCCGTTTCGGAAGAAGAATATAAAAATAAAATTTGCTGGCTTTTAAAGCCGTATATCAAGAGTCCGCAAGCTAATATTTTAGATTTCCCCATTACTGCTTTTTCACCAAACGCACGAATAGACTTTTCTTGTACGGCTAATTCTACTTCAGGATTATTAACTACTATTGGTGAGAAACAATTAATTTACAGAAGTAATGGGCAGAGTGGAGGTAAGGGGAAGCCCAGAAGTATTTGGTTTTCTAAACATAGGCAAGTAGATGTGTCTGGAGAGTTTATGCCAGATCATGATCTATTTATGATAAAACGTACAAAAGCAGAAACCGCTCCCAAACGAGCGATCTTTGGGTTACCACATAATTATTTCTATTCAAATGGCAGAAACATTGAAGTTAATTATCAACATAACGATGAAAATAGGAAACGTAGCAGCCCATTACTTCTTCACATCCATGAATTAAATGAAAACGCATTTATTGCTGTACATTGCCTAATGCCTAGTCTCTTTTTACCGAAGAATAGGCTAAGAATTACAACAAATGATACAGAACCCTACGACCGAGACATTACACCTGACTGGGCTGTTATTACTAAGTATTTAGATGTATTTAAAAGCAAAGAGACTATTTTTCCACATCAACAAAAACAAATAGAAAATGAGAATTACAATGGAAAATAATTACTTTCATTTCACTTTAGGCCCCGTACAAGATTTTGTTGCGCAAGCACGGCGTACGCGGGATTTTTGGGCAGGCTCGTTTTTGCTTTCTTGGCTCGCTGGCGTGGCAATGGCCGAAGTAAAACGGCAAGGCGGCGAAATTTTACTGCCCAAACCCGCCGACAATTATTTGGATTGGATCACTGGTGTGGCTAAAGATGGTGACGCGCCAAGACAAGGCGCAATACCTCACAGGTTTAAATCACATTGCGCTCAAATCCCAACCACGTTTAACCCCAAACACGTTGAAAATGCTATTAAGCAAGCATGGCGTGCATTAGCAGAACATATTTGGAATGAGGACAATTTAAATCAAATTCAAAACTCAGAAACAAAAACTATTTGGGATAGACAACACGAATCCTTTTGGGAAATTTATTGGACACTTGCCGCAGATGAAATCAATAACGCGCAACTCACCCAACGTAAAAATTGGCGAACGCATTATGGCACTGGTGAGGGTGGCGTAAAATGTATGGTAATGGATGGATGGCAAGAGCTTTCTGGTGAACCGCGCCCTGGCACTAATGTAAAGAACTTTTGGAATTCCTTAAGAAACCTTGATAACACCGGCATTAAAGCCGATTTAGCGATTAGTGAACAACTCTGTGGGTTGGCCTATGTTAAGCGCCGTTTTGTACGGCATTTTGAAACCTTTGCTACCACACTGGAATCAGGCTTAACACTTAAGGGATGGAAGTTAACGCCTGCTATTCCGTCTGTCAGTTATATTGCGGCTGTACATTGGTTAGAAAATTTAATTACAAATTCAAATATATCGGAACTTGAATCTATTTATGAACTCGCACAAGGTGTAAATGGAAATCATGATGAGTACGAATCACGCATTCAATGCTTAACGGAATTAACTAAGGATAAGAGTAAAGGAGCTATCGCCAAAAAAATTATATCGCTTGACGGAAATCTATTTTTTGACCACGTTTTAGAACATGCAGAGCGTTATGGTTACCCAGTGATGGAAGCCGAAAAATTTCAGAAATATATTAACAACTTGAAACAAAACAATGAAAAATTAAACGAACCACTTTCGCCTTTTTATGCAGTTCTCTTAATGGATGGTGATTCATTGGGTGTACACATGAGCAAGGTAGAAAATGCAGTCCCCATTTCTAACGCACTAAACAAATTTACAGGCAGTGTTCCAGCACTTGTTGAACAGCATAACGGCTATTTAATTTATGCGGGGGGTGATGACGTACTGGCATTGCTCCCGCTAGAAGACGCCTTAACCTGTGCTGCAGCCGTTAAAGCACTCTACTTAAAGTGCTTTGAAGAATACCCACTCATTACCACTACCACTACCATTTCTGCTGCCGTTGAATTTGCTCACATAAAAATGCCACTCACGAAAGTGCTGCGTGATGCGCATAATTTGTTAGATGATGTAGCTAAAGAAGCCACAGGTAGAGATGCCATTGCCGTTCGTGTGTGGAAGCCGGGCGGCATGACGCTGCAATGGGCTCAGCCTTGGAGCATTGCACTCGAAAAAAGTGACAGCAACGCAGCTGTCCCCAATAACACCTTAGCCATTCAAGAATTGGCCAAGGTATTCAGAGAAGAAGGCAGTGAGTTTTCTAGTAATTTCTTTTTTAAAATTGAAGATCGCTTTGGTTTATTAAACCCTAGTCAAAATGAGAGCGGTCAATACAACAAAGCTGTTTTATCGGAACAACAGGCTATTAGCTTGCTTGCTGTGGATTTTAAAAACAGTGGTACGAACCATTCACTAACAATGGAAAACGCCAGAAAAAAAATTGCACCCTTAATTAACCAATGCCGCCATGTAAAACGAATTCTTAATCAATTAGAAAGTGAATGGGCTCGTAGCCCAGTGCTGAGCAGTGATGGTGCACACTTGGTTCGCTTTTTGGCGCAGAAAGGTGTTAGATCATGAATAAAGAACAATGGGTATTTACCGCGTTTGATACGCTATTTTTTAAAGAGTCACGCCCCATAGAATCTATTGGCGGCAGCCAATTAAATAGCCTGTTTCCACCACCTGCCAAAACCCTGATCGGCGCCACTCGTACAGCCATAGGTAATGCCAGTGGTGTAAATTGGCAAAAATATAACTCAGACGAAAATCACTATTTACGTGAAGTCATGGGGGATGCAAATAATTTAGGGCCATTGGAGTTTTGTGGCCCCTACCTTGTGCACAATAAAGAGCGACTTTTTCCTGTGCCACTCGCTTATTTAGCGGCTCAAAACCCTGCGAGTGGTACGCAACAAACTCGCCTTGTTCCAAGTGAGCATTGGGTTGAGTGCGATCTTGGTAAAGTAAAATTCCCTGTTAAAAAAGATAATAACCTAGAGGGAGCCAAACCTTTTTCCGAAAGTTTTATTAGCGCCAAAGGCTTACTGGAGTTTTTATCTGGCCATGCGATTACAGAATCACTCCAACACCAAGATGAACTTTACCTCTGTGAGCCGCGCCTTGGTATTGCACGTGATTCAAACACCCGCACAGCGAGTGATGGCATGCTCTACCAAACCAACCATATTCGCCCCTTCAAGAATGTTCAAATTGGCATAAGCTGTCAGGGTTTAACAGATGAAATTAAACGCCCCTCACAAGACTCGGTAAAACTCCCATCACAAGGCATTATAAAACTCGGGGCAGAGGGAAGAATTGCCTCATGGGAAAGAACGAGTGCGAGTGAATTACCCGCCATCAACAAACCACAAAATGCGAAAGGATTATTATTAGTGCTGTTAACCCCAGCGCTATTTTCTGAAGGGTGGCTTCCAGAAGCGTTTTCACCCGTAACGCGTATTGATGGGCAACAGGTGTGGATGGGGTCTATTAATAACATTGAGCTTTGTATTGAGTGCAGTGTCATCGGCAAACCTGTGCGCGAAGGCGGCTGGAATATGGCAGCCAAGGCACCCCGCACCTTGTCTAGCTTAGTACCCGCTGGTAGTTGTTATTTTTGCACAATATCCGAAGAAGAAAATTTAGAAACCGCGCAAAAATCCTTACACGGCATTCAAATCGGCAATGAACACGAATACGGCAGAGGTCAGCTCGCTGTAGGCTACTGGTAAACAAACTTAATTCTATTATTGGACTATTTATGACGAATCACATTTTCGGACTTTATGCACAAACCTCTATTCACGCTGGCGCCGGTTCATCGCTTGGGATTATTGATTTACCCATTATGCGAGAAAAAACCACAGGCTGGCCTTGTGTATTTGGCTCAGCAATGAAAGGGGCATTACGCGCGAAAGCCAGACAAAAAAGTATTTCAAATATCGATAGCATTTTTGGCCCAGAAACCACTAATGCACAGGAACATGCAGGTGCGATTGAGGTTAATGATGCACGCTTATTATTACTCCCTGTACGCAGCTTAACCAGTCACTTTAAATTTGTAACTTGCCCTGCAATTTTGTATTCAGCACTTGATTGCTTAGAACGGCTAGGCCATAAAATAGACCCGACCATTCCAAAGCCAACAAAAGAAGAAGCTGTACACTTAGGGGACGCTGGATTTCTTTATTTGGAAGAATTTCAATTCACATTAAGCAAAGAAGATTGTAATGGCCTCATTAAGTGGCTAAGTCAGTTTTTCCCTGAAGATGAACGCTTTAAAGAAAAACTCAACAATCAACTGGTGATTATTCATGACGATATGTTTGCACACCTAGCAAAACGTGCGACTCCAGTAAACCCACACATTGCCATCGACAACAATAACAAGACAGTGAAGTCCGGCGCGCTGTGGTATGAAGAAACTCTACCACCTGACACCATTTTATATATTCCTGTTACCGCAAATGATTCGCGTAAAAAAGACGATGCCTTAAAGGCCGAATCAATCATGACAAGCATAAAAGAAGATGTGCTAAATGATTATTTACAAGTAGGCGGCAATGAAACCCTAGGCATGGGCTGGTGCAAAATAGGGTTGTATAAAGAGGGGAATATATAATGCAAACCTTGCAACAATTGCGCGTAAAACATGCGCTAGAAAAAGTCGAAATATTTGAAAAAGAATATAAAGCAAAGGCTGCAAAGATCCTTAGCCGCACGGCTGAGCTGCCCTATATGATTAGGTGCAACGGCCTAGCTCAAGCTGCTGCTTTTTACAAAAGCAAAGCAAAAAGTAATAACGATGCAGACGGTTATGGCCTAGTTTATAAGGCCTTGGAACATTGGCTTTGTGAGCATCAAAAAATATTCGGCGATAAAGCCAAAGATTTGGTTGAGTCTATTACCCAGCACAACATGCAAATCTACTTTGCCGCGAGCGCAGAGGCAGAAGAATACACCTATCACCTTAAAACCATAGCCAAAGCTTATTTGTAGGTATTCAACATGCACAAAAATCCACTCTATAAACTGGCTGGCGAAAAAGAGCACGAAACTACTATGCCTGCGGGTGCCAACACAGGATTATGGTTCACACGTTTTTTCAACGCATACCATGATGGATATGTAGAAAATAGAAATGGGGGAAAAAGTCATTTTCCAGAAAAAGAATGGACTCTTGATGCAACATTGAAAAAAGAATGGATAGATACCGTTGCAGGTGAACGAGGTGACAAAAAATTGTTAGCTGAATATGAGCAGCGCCACAAAACCTTGGCACAATTTTTACAAGCTGAAGTTTCCTATTTCAATAACGATTGGCATTTTGCCACAGGGCTTGGCAACAACCACCCAGTAGAAAATGGCCTGACATGGCACCCTACGCTCGGCGTTCCTTATTTGCCATCATCAGGCGTTAAAGGATTGTTACGTGCATTCGTGCAAGAATGGATGGAAATTGATAATGAAGATGAAAACCTAGAAGAAAGATGGTTTGGCTCCCACAACCCTGACGATGAAAGCAACCCAACCCAAACGGGTGGCCTAGTATTTTTCGACGCAATTCCAACAGAACCTGTAAAACTTGCCTGCGACATAATGACGCCCCACATGGGTGAATGGTATGCGCAAGGTGATAAAATTATTTCAGAAAATTACGCAATCCATGCCCCTGCTGATTGGCACAGCCCTGTTCCTATTCCTTTTTTAGTGGTAAAAAAAATTAATTTACTGTTTATGATTGCCCCACGCGATAATCAATGTGAAGTCTCTGTTACTGATGCAAAAAATGCCATGAGCGCATTAGAAAATGCCTTGAAGTGGATAGGTGCAGGCGCAAAAACAGCAGTAGGCTATGGTCGCTTTAAAAAGAATGTGGAGAAAAATAATGATTTTCAATCTGAAAAATATGAGGCATTAAGCCCAGCAGAAAAACTTATTCATCAATTAACTACGATTCAAAAAGCCGAAGAAGCTATTGCGCGCAAACAACCCGGTGGAGTTTTAGATACGGCCGTTAGCAATATCATCGAACAATCCAAATCACTAGACGAAGCAGATAGACGACTCATTTACAATGCCGCTAAAAATGCATTGATCTGGTTAGGTAAAGACAAAAAGAAAATGAAGGAGAAACTTGCGCCGCTGAACATTACACTTGAATAAACACTGGTGAATCTAACATGCCTATTGGCCCAAAAATTATTTTTCTTTTAATTTCAACATGATAAGATTTAAGCCAGCATGTAGGTTAACCAATTGAATAAAATCAATGGGTTAGCAGACAAATAATGTTGAAAATGCTTCTTTTTCAGCACAAAAATCTGCCGATTACCTGCATGCAAATGAGGTCTACCAATATAGCCTTAAAAGCCTTACCCGGCGCAGGTTATAAAGGGCGTTGTTGCAGGAACATCTACCGTTTAGGTAATTAAGACTGATATAGAGAAGCTCTTTTTCGGTATCAAACTCGTTGCAGGAACATCTACCGTTTAGGTAATTAAGACCCTGTACTATGCAAATCAGCAATATTCATACTAGGTTGCAGGAACATCTACCGCTATCTAATGCATAACGGCATAACAAAATTTGCTCCCGCCAACGCACATTATCAACCCTGACAACTCCACTTTGATTGGCTGCTCAAGCAGCCAATATTTTCACAAACTTGCCTTTATCTCGCCGCCCCCTCTTCTTTGGCATAGTGGTTTGCGCATTTCCATTAGCCGCAATTAATCAACGCTCAGGGGGCACTATGAATTTAGAAGAGGCTAAACAAAACCTACGCATGGCCAAACACCAAGATAACTTAGCTGAACAATACTATTGGGAGGCTAAAAATTGGGATAGGAACGACATGAAACAGCAATATTATGAAAAAGAAAGAGAAGCCCGTGACTATGCCAAATACTTACGCGAACGCATTACGGAAGCGGGCTATAAAATAGAGGACTTAGAAAAATGATTTATCTTATCAGTCGTCACCAAGGAGCTGTTCATTGGCTACAACAACAAATTCAAGAACCCTGCAAATTATTAGAACGACTAAAGGATGATATTACCTTTCAACCTAACGACTGGATAATAGGCACCCTACCTACACAAAAAATTGCCGATGTGTGTGCTCAGGGAGCGCGTTTTTTTCTTATAGAAATGCAGGTACCTGATCATCTCCGAGGGCAGGAGTTAACTTACAGCGATATGATCGCTCTCAATGCAAAACTAGTGGAGTACACAGTAAAAAAACTAGGTAATTGGAAATCGTAAACCCATCATTTTTTTATGGAAAAATTAATGGTTTCGCTCTTTAACGTTGACGCTTATTAAGTAAAAAATATCCCCGCTAAAATTTCTCATTTTAGCGGGGATATCATGTAGCTTAAGCAAGACTGACTTTATTGCTAACCAAAAACAAATTCACCGTTTGAATCACTTCACACAACACAACAAGGCCGCGCTTAACTTCAGAGCACATAAATTTGGTACTAAAAATTTTACCTCCCTCGGCTATGACACCATTTATGCATTCTGTATTACTCGCACAAACCTCGCAAATAGAAAGATCAACGCCGTCGACAAGTAATACGTTTCGAGCAACCCTAGCTAAATATTTACCGAAGCCAAACTTTGCAGCAGCCCACTCAATGTGGCCATACTGCGGGTTTTCTTCAAAGTGTTTCGCTGCAAGCACAAATCCTTTAATTACATTTTTGCTATCTACTGCAACAAAACAGTACTTGCTTTCATTTCTCAGATGATGCTCTACTTCCTTTAACGTGAAAGTTTGGCACAGCGGATCATTTTTAGCGCGAAGTGTTTTCAATCCGAACTCGTATATATGCAATGCATCTGAAAATACGGCTGGTCTAATATTGAGATTTACTCTACTCATTTTACGCTCCGTAAAAAATTAATTCGGTTCAGCAGTTTTTCTGCTGCATACGAATTTTATTTTTTAAACGGAGCGGCTTTTGATAATACAAACTTGCCTTATTTTAGCGATGCTCTACCGACAGGAACGAAATAAACGCCCATCAAAAATTACGAACCGCATATTTTTTCAAGATTTCTGCAACCTGCAGAAAATACAAACTTGTGTAAATAAGAAAAAGCGAAATGCCACCTCAGAAGAAAATTGACTCTGTGGATATTGAAAATTAGGATTTTTGGGATGAGAAATTTGCAATTCGTCATTTCAATAAAAGACAATTGCTAAGGTGAATCAAAAAAGGCGGAACTCATATTCTATTGAGGGTATTAATGCGTTACTTCAAGATACCCTAGCGGGTACCTCTGTCGCACAATAAGAGACTCTTTAGAATTTTGGGTAAGAGATTACAATAGACTTAAGAGCCTAACTAAAAAAACACTTAGTTAGGCAGGTAATGAAGTGCTTTTTACTAAAGATTTTTGATAGCTATTTGTTAGTAACGAGGATGGAGGCCCGCACTGACATCAACGCCTGACCTAGCAGATTGTGTCCCCGCCAATTGTCTGGATTTAATATGTCATCGTCTTCTGCCGCATAACCAACGCCCCAAACCAAATCGGTGGGCGATGCCTCTGCAATAATTTTATTGCCCGTAGCGATTAATCTTTGCGCGAGGTCTGCATGCTGGGTGAATTTAAGGTAGTTTCCGTACCAAACTATTCCAAATTTGTGGGCATCCCAGACTTCTGGTTTGTAGCCGCCGACTTCGCGGCCCAACTTTTGTTGCACTGAAGGCTCTGGCTCATTTAGTATTTTTTGCGCAATTACAGCATCTCCAAACAATTGGGCCTTTTTATACATCATGTACTGTTCGCAACAATTGTAGGTAATACCGTCTGGGTCAACTATGTCTCTTTTGGTCCATTGACCAAATTGATGGTGCCAGAAAAAATAAAACTCGTCGGTTTCTCTCATGCTTTTTCCTTTTTAGAGTTTAATTGTTGAAATGCGCTAATGGATAGAAGCGTTATTACACCGCACCTAACATATCCTGAATAATAAAATAATGGTCTTCAAACATCAGCTGCGGGTCTAGTTCACTTAAGGGAACCCAACGCGCATGTTTTGCATCATCACCACCTTTTACTTTTGGCAATTCCGCATTGGGTTCTAATTCAATATAAAACGCATGAGTTACTGTACGACCACGAGCTGAGCGATGTGGGTCATCGTAAACCGCTTGACGTTTGATAGAGCCTTTCAAAACAGGCGTTGGAACTTTCAATTTCGTTTCTTCACGCAATTCTCGTAAACACGCATCCAGCACTCGCTCACCCTGATCTAGAAATCCACCGGGCAATGCCCAGAGCCCTTTGCCTGGATTTGCTTTGCGTTCGATTAAAAGTACGTGGCCAGATTGAATAACTATTGAATCCACGGTCACAAAGGTTGGCGCATAAGGTGCTGCTTTCCACGCTTCCTGATATTTTTTGATAAACAAGATTTTGTCACGTACTTGCGCATAACCATCGTTTGCTTTTGCAAAATTCAATAAATAATTTGCTACAACTTTTGGTAGCACCTCGGTATCTACCATGCTCGTAATGACTTGCTGAGCATCACCAATAAAATAGCCTTCTCTCACAGGCGTAGCACTGATCGCACGATGATTTTCAATGCTGATGCTGTGCCACTGTGGAAACAGATTTAAGTAAAAACCTGTTTGATCTTTTTTATGGCCAATCAAGGCAATTTTTGCTGCTCGATGAGGGGTTGTGTAATGCGCAGTTACCAAACCGTTTACGGTAGATTGCACATTGCGAACCCAAATTTCATCGTTGTAAGGCACGTCCATTAAAGGTAAGCAAAGCAGGCGCGCATTATCAGCCTCGCTTAAACAGGCGCGAACCATTTCTTCGCGTTCTTGATGCGTCCATGGGTTGCGGGTATTACGTGGCTGCCACGCAGAACCGATTAAGAGAATAAGTTTGTCGGCCTGTTTAAGGCCTTCCTGTACCACTTTTAAGTGGCCAGCATGGAATGGCTGGAAGCGACCGATAAAGACGGTAAAATCGAATGGTTTGTTCATATCGCAAGACCCTTGCTGATGGTGAAAGCGGCAAGTCTATCTCGCCACCGTTAATAGTCAGCACTGCAATTAACTTGCTATGTGAGCTCACTGGATTTATTATTGGCCAAATGCCACTTAATTGGCAAGTTATTTTTTAATCTTCCTTTTGAGAACAACTATTACCATGCATAGCTCCGAAAAAGAGTATCTAAAACACTACAACATCCATGACTACGACGTACCCTTGGTATCGGTAGACGTGGTTATTTTTACGCTATTGGATGGCAAGCTGCATGTATTGATGGTCGAGCGCGGTGAGTTTCCACAAAAGGGAAGATGGTCTTTACCGGGTGGCTTTATTAATCAAAAACAAGATAAGGATCTTCACGCCACAGCTTTACGGAAGCTAATCGAGAAGACCGGTGTTAAAGCACCGCACTTGGAACAAGTCACAACTGTTGGCAATCCTAACCGTGACCCAAGAGGTTGGTCTGTTACGTCGTTATATATGGCACTTATTCCCTATGCACCTACGGCAGAATTTATCGATGCCGTTGTTGATGCACGTTGGTGGCCAGTAGATGCAGCACTCAAGCAAACATTGGCCTTTGATCATGCAGACCTTATTGCGCAGGCAAGAGAGCGTTTGCGCGCAAAGGCAGGTTATACGGCATTACCCATGTATGTGTTAAATGCGCCCTTTACCCTAACCCAGCTGCAACAAACGTATGAAGAATTATTGGGTACCCAACTGGAAAAGAAATCCTTCCGTCGCAAGTTCCCCGTTGATGAACTACTTGAAGAGGTGGGTGAAGGACTGCCTGAGAGTGGCAGAGGCCGTATTGCGGCACTTTATCAGCCCAAGAAAGGTGGTGATCGTTATACCTTTTTGCGGTCATTTGGGGCGGGCGAAGAAGCCTAAACCCCCGCCAGTGCTGACTTTCCAACCGAAACTGGAGATTTTCGCAAATTAGGGTGGAAACATAGATGTATAAAGGCTTTAGACCTAATTGACTCATTATTTGTATCGGACAGAGCAATGAAACAAGCAACACCAAGAACGAGCGTAAGCCACCCGTTAATCATCAATACCATCTCAGTATCAAATGGTGAACTTGGGCTAACTTTTTGCCCCGGTAAAAAGCAACCAAATGCCATGACCGGATCATGGAACAGAGACGTGATTCTTGATATTGAATCAGTAAAGGCTTGGGGCGCCACAGCGGTTATTTCATTGCTTGAAGATTTTGAGTATGACGAGCTGGAAGTACGCAACTTACCCTCGGTCTATCAAGAACATTTTCAGTGGTTCAATTTACCCATTCCCGACAAGTGTGCGCCAGACGAAGCCTGGCTAAGCCATTGGCTAATGCTAAGACATGAACTCAAAACCTTGCTGGCCAATAGCGGGAAAATACTGATTCATTGCAAAGGTGGTTTTGGGCGGACGGGTACTGTTGCCGCATTGATTCTGATGGATCATGGATACACAGCTGCTGATGCTATTTCTGCGTGCCGCCAAGCGAGGGAGTATGCGGTTGAAACCGCTGTGCAAGAAAATTTTGTGATGGCTTATGAACCCATAAAACTGTCGCAATTTTGATCCATCAATTGTCTCCATCCAAATACGCCAACATATCAACCAATGAGCTAAATTGATGTGGCTGTGTTGCACCACTTCGAGTTAGATGCAACGCCTTCATACCCATCGCGATTGGGCCCACATAATCCGCTTCAAATGTATCGCCTATAAATAGGCACTGATTCGGCTCGCAGTTAAAACGACTTAAAATCGAATTGTATATTTGAGCTTCGGGCTTGATGGCTGCTAACTCATAACTAAGGAAAAGCTCTAGATCGAAGTCAGCTAGCAATTTGCTAATGACCGCGCCATAGGGTTGAGCCAAGTTTGAGCAAAGCCCAATTCTTATGCCGCGAGATTGCAAGGCATTGAGAGTCGGAATGGCATCATCAAATAGAGAAAGGCTCGACAGTTCATCCTCGATTTGCGATTCGATTTTTTGTACCAATTCACGCGGGGGTTGGATACCGAGCCCGTAGCTAATGACATCAACACGACCGTTGATTGTCATGACTGTTCGAGCATCATCAGGCAGAACTTGCCGGCCATTTTCGCGCGCCCATTTAAGAAGCTGCCTGAACGGGTGGTGCTGTACACCGAATTTAATCAGTGTGCCGAAGAGGTCGAATATAACTATCTGATGATCTGTAGGAGTTAAAGTTTTCAATGTCATTTCAACTTGTGCTTGAGTTTAGCCTGTGAATGTAAACAACTTAATTAAAATACCAAAATGAAGTTGGCTTTACCATTTTATCTGCGGTATACAAGTCGGAGCGCAATAGTCTTTGAAATATACCTAAAAGTGTGATCAAAAGGTTCATGTAGACCCTGAAAAGAGATAAGCTAACTCAGGTAAGGTATTGAATATTAAGAACAGACTTCTGGAACTCATATGGATAGCATAAAACTCATAGAAAATGATCAGGATCACGCAGAAGCTTTGGCGCGAGTTGGCGAACTCATGGATAAAGATCTTATCTCTGGTAGCGAAGAAGCTGCTGAGCTGGACGCCTTGGCTTTATTAATTGAGTGTTATGAACAAGAAAAATTCCTAATCGATAAACCCGACCCCATCGAAGCCATTAAATTCCGCATAGAACAGCAGAGCTAACGTAAAATTTGATCACATTGAGTGTAAAAAATTAGAGCGTGAGATTGAGATAGGACTTACTTAGGAGCAAATAGATTTTGTGTGTTCAATCTCTACTCATATTAATTTTTAAACAGTGGATTTGATTGTTGTGGAGAAAGATATTGAGATACTACGCGTTGAAAATACTCGATTAATAAAATTACTTGAGCTTCACGGCATTGATTGGCGTCTTCCAGAAAAAATAGAAGTCGAGCCTGAGCCCATTCGTTTTGTTGAAGCAGAACCTTCACTCATTAGCACCGCTGAAAAGGTAAATATCTTTCGCAAATTATTTAGCGGTCGAACAGATATTTATCCTGTTCGATGGGAAAGTAAAACAACAGGGAAATCAGGATATGCGCCCGCTTGCGAAAATGAGTGGGTTCCTAGAGTTTGTGAAAAGCCCCGCATCAAATGTTCAGATTGTGGCAACCGCAAATTAGCGCCGCTGACCGATGCAGTCGTTTACGACCACCTTGCTGGTAAACAAACTATCGGCGTATTTCCTCTGCTGAGTGATGACTCATGTTACTTTCTTGCGGTCGATTTTGACGAGCAAGACTGGAAAGAGGATGCAAATGCATTTATGCAGTCATGTGCGGAATTAAATATTCCTGCTGCCCTCGAAGTTTCACGCTCTGGTAATGGTGCTCATGCATGGATATTCTTTGCTGATCGAGTGGCCGCCCGTGATGCTCGTCGCTTGGGAACCGCAATTATTAGCCATACCTGTACACGCACACGACAATTAAAACTGAATTCATACGATAGGCTTTTCCCCAACCAAGACACTATGCCAAAGGGTGGTTTTGGAAACTTAATTGCATTACCTCTACAGAAAACCCCTCGTGCGCATGGCCGCAGTGTTTTTGTTGATGAAAATTTTAATCCTTATGCTGATCAGTGGTTATTCTTATCTTCTATAAAGCCAATGTCACCCTATGATATTGAGTCTCTTATTTTTACCGCTACCGGTAATGTACATCCGTTAGATGTTACTTTTATCGATGAAGAGGATCAAAAAGAGCCTTGGAAGCGCGAAAAAAATCAAAGTAATAAAATTCCTGGTGTTATGCCAAAATTGCTAAAACTGACACTGGCTAATTTAATCTATCTTGAAAAACAAGATTTACCTCAACCGCTGGCGAATAGAATTATTCGTTTAGCAGCGTTTCAAAACCCAGAATTCTATAAAGCGCAAGCAATGCGCCTTCCTGTGTGGGATAAGCCGAGAGTCATTGGTTGTGCAGAAAACTATCCACTGCATATTGCATTGCCTCGTGGTTGTTTAGATGCCGTTGAAAATTTACTTAGCGAAAATAAAATTCGATGTGAACTTCAAGATGAGCGATATACAGGCGAGCTGATTAATACACAGTTTTCAGGTGTGCTACGTACAGATCAAGAAGCAGCTGTTTCGGCAATGTTAAAGCACGATGTAGGTGTACTCTGCGCACCTACTGCTTTTGGCAAAACAGTTACCGCTGCGGCGATCATTGCTAAGCGCGGTGTTAATA
>JACCDN011101626.1_pt1 | contig 32839 bp, 32 predicted proteins | sample 7441691 | NCBI WGS metagenome assembly JACCDN01 (sample SAMN15323439, study PRJNA562643) | freshwater metagenome | isolation source: river surface water | place: USA:Blue River Watershed | collected 2017-08-16
ATTTTAATCTGAAACCTAGCAGACATAGGTCGCCTACAAACTTCTTTGCCACTCTCTTCGCTGCTTTAATTGCCTTCCAACTCAAACCTAATAAACCTTCAATCTCTTATCCATAGTTCGGGTTAAGGTAATAAAAAGCCAAATCTTTATAAGCTTTTATCTTTTGTTGTCGTTCTTGCTAGAAGAACCTTGGGGAGTCATTTGCTCTTTTCTTGCTTCCCCGCCTTTTTTGCCAAGTTCGGAATAAGCATCATGGACTTTTTGTTCTTTATCTTTATTAGTGTTATTGTTGTTATTATTTAAACTAGTCATAATAAACTCCTTATTTAAAGTTAGTTTATGTAAGCTAAATACTTACAATTATTACTGTAATGCAGAATAACTACTATTACAAGTAAAAAATACTGATAATCACAACTATAAATTTTTACATGTTTATAAATTCTTAAAATAAGAGACGAAATAGCGTTATTGTTTTTAACAATTCTACTGCACATTTTATTTACAAAACTGAAATAAAGTATCAATTTTATTTTTTGATATTATATAATATATATATACAATTTTATTATTTATAAATAATGCAGTAAATTTTGTTTGACTTTATTTATGCTAATTATTATATAATAAATAAACAACTAAACTTAGGAGGGAAAAATGGCTACATTAGTAGGTACACAAGCAAGTTTTGCTGACGCTTTAAAGGAACTTATTGAACTTGACTATGATGCGAAAGAGGCGTATGACGCTGCTATTGAAAGAATAACAAATCCCGACTACAAATCTCAATTGCAAAAATTTAAAACCGATCATGAAAGGCACATACAAGAACTTAATGCAATTTTACGCGCCCATGGAGAAGAATCGGTTGATGGTCCTAGCGCTAAGCAATGGCTAACCAAAGGCAAGGTAGTACTAGCTAATTTAATTGGAGATGAGACTATCATGCAAGCTATGCGTACTAATGAGGAAGATACAAACACTGCTTATGAAAGAGTTAACAATCATAAAGATAAATGGTCAGATGCGGTCGAAGCTTTAAAGCAAGGATTGCTAGATGAAAGACATCATAAAAAATGGATAGAAGAGAATGGAGGAGCAGCAATATTTTAACAAACTATAACTTTCGTTTACTTGAAAAATTGGCTTTGTCATTTCCTCAATATAGCTGAGGGGGGGTCTCACACATATTTAAGGTACCCTCTCCGCTCTTCCGTCCTTCTGGCGGTGCAGCTTAGCTCTTTTTTGTATCAAGACTTAGTTCCTCGCTTTTCATTTACTAGAAGCATAAAACCCCAACTAGAAATCTATAAAGAATAAGAATTCTAGTTGGGGCGATAATTTATAACTTAATAGCTATGATCAGTTACTAAATTGTTATATTCTCTGCTTAATCCATTAACGGCATACAGCCAGAGCATTAATATTACAAAAAACACACCCGCAAAATATGGAGTAGCTTCAACGAAGGTATACGCAGGAAGTAGCATAAAGAATGTTGATTGAATGAAGCCACCTCCAGACTTACCACATCTTCCTCCTACTACTTCTACCGCAGCTTGTCCTTTAGTTCTTAAGTCTTTATCTAAAGGAATATATGCCATGTTTTTAGTAGCATCAAATAGCGAGTATTTGGTAGACTTAGCAAGCACTTGCTGCGTTGCTCCAATCATTACAGAGATTGCAAGAGGACCAGAGGTCAAAATGCCTGTTAGATACATTGCAATAGCATTATCAAAGAAAATAAAGGTAAAAAATATTCCACCGGTAATTAGCATCATTAATGGAGTAATCATAGCGGCAGCTCTCCAAGATACTTTTCGGAGAATATTGCTTCCAGCAATCATGAAAAGAATGGCTCCAATTCCCTGATAAGCTTGGAATTGCCCCATATACCTTGTATATGCTTCAGCGGTTGGATATAATTTTCCAATTTTTGACTTCCATACCCCTTCCACTAGATTAGTAGAAACTCCATACGTTAAAACTAGCAGAGCAATAAACCATAAATATTTCGAACCTAAGATCATTTTGAAACTTTCGCCAAGAGACAATTTCACTTTTGCTTTCTTAGTTTTTTCAGTAGGAGTGTATAAAGCAGGATCTGTAAGAACATTGTGATTAATCCATCTATATAGAAGCATGATTACTATTCCGCTAACTATCATTATAGACAATAAAGGAATAAATTTTACTTCTGAAGACACTATGGTCAAATTATCACTAAGAGAATAAGTAATAATTAAAGCAGCGATTGGTAGCGCTAAATTAGCTAACATGCCAAACATTGAATAAAAACGCTTTGCCTCATCGGTCTTAGTGATTTGGTTAGCAAACTGCCAAAACAAAAGACTGAGCATCATGGTACCCCACAGTTCAGCAACAATATAAAAAGTAGCATAAGTCCATTTGCCGCTTATTTTAATAAACCACTGAAAATTAGGATATTGCTCACTTAAGCTTGCTATTAATTCTGGACTTGGATGGACTAGAGCAGGATTAGGGTATAAAACAAAAGTAAATAGAGAAATATATGCTAAAAAGAAACAAGTTACCGAATAAAATACATTAGCAGTATTTAAAATGTCGCAAAGTTTTACGTAAATTATCATCGCAAGTATTGCGCAAGGAGTAACCGCATACATTTTTAGAAAACTGATTGACTCAGGACCAATAGCTGTTACCACGAATCCATCTTTGATAGATCTAAGAGTGGAATAATTTAATAAAATGCAAAACATCATGGCTGCCATCGGCAGAAACTTCTTATTTTCATATCTTTCAATAGGCCATATAATCCTTCTAAGTTCTGAGATATAGCTATCGTTGGTTTTGCTCATACTACCTTGGCAATTTTTACATTAATTTGATAGGGGGCTTATATAATAAAAAGCGCTAAAAGTCAATCTAAAATATTATTTATACTTTAAAAATCGCTTCGCTTTTCTATTAAGTGGTACTCAAACAACTCTTTTCCCTTCTATTGAATTTGATTATAAAGCTTTTTTTGTATAAGGTAAGCTTTTTTAATTAAAATATTAGTCTTTATATTAACTTTAAGTTATCTTCTTAAAATTTCCTTCTCATAAAAAACAAAGCGCATATGAGCAGTACAATTTCCATATATGTTCATTGGCCTTTTTGCTTATCCAAATGCCCATATTGCGACTTTAATTCACATATTGCCTCAACCTTTGACTGTCAAGCTTGGCTTAGCGCTTACTTACAAGAGCTTGATTATTTTTCTGAGTTTGTCCGTGACAAATATATATCCTCCATTTTCTTTGGGGGCGGAACGCCTTCATTAATGCCTTCACTAATAACTAAGGAAATAATAGAAAGAATTTCTAAGCTAGCAATTGTTAATGAGACCACAGAAATAACCCTAGAGGCTAATCCTACTTCCTTTGAGATTGATAAGTTCATCGAATTTAAAAATGCCGGCGTAAATAGAATATCAATTGGAGTGCAAGCGTTAGAGGACCAAGCGCTTAAAATCCTTGGTAGAGAGCATAATGCCTCATTAGCTAAAAGCGCTGTAGAGGCTGCGCATAAGCTATTTTCAAACGTCTCATTTGACCTTATATATGCTCGTCCTCACCAAAAGCTAGAGGAGTGGCAAAAGGAGCTTAAGCTTGCTATGAGCATGGCAAAAGGTCACCTATCCTTATATCAACTTACTATTGAAAAAGGCACTGCATTTTTTAAGCTGTTTCGCGAAGGGAAGTTAGAGTTGCCAGCTAACGATTTAGATGCAGATATGTACGAATGGACAACCAGTTATTTAGCAGATCATAGTTATATACGTTACGAAATATCAAATTATGCGCAAGCCGGCTTAGAATGCCGGCATAACTTGACCTACTGGCATTACAATAGCTATCTAGGAATTGGTCCAGGGGCTCACAGCCGAATAATAAACCACAAAAATAAAGCCGATATATTAGGCTTAATGATGCAGCATAAACCTGAAAAATGGCTTAAGACAGTTGAGGAGGCTGGGTGCGGCATACAATCTTCTAATAAGTTGCCGCTAAAGATAATAATAAAAGAATTTTTGATGATGGGCTTACGCCTTAAGTCAGGAGTAAGCAATAAAAACTTTCAATACTTGACTAACCTTGACTTGCAGGAAGTGCTAAATCTTACGAAGGTTAAGCAATATCAGGAGGGAGGATTAGTTAACTTTTCATCTGACCTGTTAAGCTTAACAGATAAAGGGTTAATGCTACATAGCCAAATTGTTCCTAGATTATTAGCTGATTAGTAAGATATGGTGTATTTTTGTTTTAATTCTTCTAAATCTCCACTAGCATCTAAGGATTCTATTCCATCTTCCAACATTTTAATGAACTCAGTCGACCGAGTAATGTTACGAGAAAAACCTATATAGACAGGAAAAGGAGTAGAGCTAATTTTGCCAGCATTTTTAAGAGATTTTGAAAACTTTATATTCTTAAATAAGTAATCTTTCATTACCATTTCATCTTCAATATATATTTCAGCTTTTTTGCTGATTAGATTATCAATAGATTTTTCAATAGCATTATCGCCCGTTTCTAAAACTAAGAGTTTTTGATCAACGCTGTAACTGTCAGAAATATACTTAAGTAACCCTCCGAGATTATAATCAAGGACTGCAGTAATTTTTTTACCTTTTAAGGATTCTATACCATCGTAAACCCAATGGGTATCACTGGTCGTAAAACTACTGAGAACGCTATAAGCCTGAGGCTTAGTAGGCAATAGCAGGTCGTGACCTTCTAAATCTAATCCTATGATTCCGTCAATTTTCCCTTTTTTAGCATCTTCTAAAGCGATAGACCAAGGCATTAACCGGTATTCAACTTCAATATCGTAAATCTCAAATGCTTTTTTCGCTAATTCTACTAAATAGCCAGGGTTTTTGCTATCAGGAATACAGTTATATGGGCACCAATAATCCGCAGCTAAAACAATTTTTCGTTGACTAGCTATCGCTCCGTGATGCAAAAACAAAAAAATAAAGCTGACTAGCAAAGCCGCTAAACATTTAGCATTGATTATAGGCATTTTATATGCGATTTTGTATATCTTAGCATTATTTTATATTAAAAGTTAATTAATTCAACCTTTTTGCATCATTCATGAATTTTCGCGATATTGGCATCATAATTAATAAAAGAAAACTGGGGGAAAGCACTTATATTGTCTCATTGCTCACCAATAAGCACGGTCTTCACTCAGGCGTGGCACGCAGCAGTTCGCAAAAAAGTTCTAGCACCTACCAAGAAGGTAATTTAGTCGATTTTTTCTGGCAAGCGCGTTTGCATGAGCATATAGGAACGGCTAAATGCGAGTTGATCAAGTCTTATGGCGCTTTGTTAATCACTAATAAAACTAATCTATACGCTTTCAATTCTATTGTTAGCCTTATTAAATTAGCTTTTCATGAACGAGAGCCGCATAATAATTTTTTTGCGATTTTTCATGATTACCTTAATAAACTAAGCAATAAATTTAATTTTTATGAATATATTAAGCTGGAATTAGCTATTCTGAACGAAGCTGGTTATAAGCTAGAGCTAGATTATTGTGCTGCTGCCCATACCACCGAAAATCTTTGTTATGTTTCCCCTAAAACAGGACGCGCTATATCAAAGGAAGCAGGATTGCCATTTGCTGACAAATTATTAGCCTTACCATCTTTTCTAACTGCACCTAATGCTGCTATAACGCCTATAGAGCAAAGCCAAGCCTTCAATTTAACCAGTTATTTTTTTAATCGCTATTTTTTTCATGATCAGCAACCCTTAGCCCGAAAAATGCTTATTAGGCACTTACAATCTGGAATTATTTAAAATTATCAGCATAATTCTTTTTTATTATCTTCCGAACTTTTGGTTCTACCACCTGAAAAAGATAATTTTGCGCTTTAGCAAAGTTAATAGCCTCTTCTTTACTGTTAAATTTTAAGGTTATTTCACTCATCATGTTGGTGCTGCCTGTCCACCCCATCAATGGTTCTATAAACTTACCGGTAGAGGAAGAAGCAGGTCCAACCAGCCATTTTGCTTCCCTGCTACCTGACTGCATAGGGTTTTTGGTTGGTCTGTAAATTATGACTTGCATAACAATTGGAATAGTAAATAATTTAAAGTCAACTTTACTAACTTATAAAGCGATATTACCATATGAGCGAGCAAAAACCTATTGAAAATATAAGTTTTGAAGAAGCTCTAGCGGAGCTAGAGGAAATTGTTAGAAAAATGGATACAGGACAAGAAAGTTTAGAATCAGCAATCAGCAGTTTTGAAAGAGGGATGTTGCTTAAAGCTTATTGTGAAAAGAAATTAAAAGATGCAAAGCTGAAAATTGAAAAGGTTATCAAATCTGCCAATGGGGAGGTAAAGATTGAAGAAATTGAAGATTTACCTATATGAGCTTTATTTATAATTATGAAGTTTCCATCCTTTTAAGGATATGCTGAGCAGCTTTGGCACCAATTGACGCGCTGTCGTTCTTACTTCCACTTTCTTGATGAAAAATGACATGGTCGCCATGAATATCAGCTAGCATATAGCGAGCTTGGATATTATCTTGACTATTATAGATGGCATGAGCAGCTATGGGGGTGTGGCAGCTTGCATCTAAGTATTGAATAAATGCACGCTCTGCTTGCGCTAGAATCCAAGTCGGTTGATGATTAAGCAAGTGTGCTAGTTGCAGCATCTTGGTGTTATCTCGTCTAGTTTCTATTGCGATTACTCCTTGCCCTGCTGCGGGGATAATATATTGCGGGTCTAAAGTGTAGCAATATTGGTCATTAAAAAGCCCCAGCCTTTTAAGACCAGAAGCAGCTAAAATTGTTGCATCAACTTCGCCTTGCTGAAATTTACTTATTCGAGAATCAACATTCCCTCTGAAAGTCACTATATTTAGCCTAGGCTTATATTTTTGCAATAATATTTTGCGGCGCGGTGAGGAAGTACCAACCCGCGCTGTTTCAGGAAGTTCCTCTATTGACCTAGATTTATAACTAATTAATACATCGCGTGGATCATCACGCTCTAGTACGGCTGATATTTCTAGCTCATCTGGCAATTTTCCCGGCATATCTTTCAAAGAATGCACAGCCATGTCAATATGACCATCTATCAGCTCTTTCTCAATCTCTTTTAAAAACAAAGCCTTACCCCCAACTTCATAGAGGTTTTTATTGAGGATTAAATCGCCACTAGTAACTATTGGGATTATCTCTAACTGAGCTTTGGGATAGAATAAGTTTATCTTATTAGCTACAATTTGCGCTTGGATTAAAGCGAGCTTACTTTTTCTAGTGCCAAGTTTGATGATCATTCTTCGCCTACCTAATATATTACTGAGCAAGTTGCATGATAATTAATTTTGGCGCTGGGTATACTCGTTTTACTTGAAAATGATATAACTTCAATCTTCTATGGTTTTATATACGCCATCTTCGCGTTTTATGATATCGTATTTTCTCTGAGCTATTGAGTCAATGAAGAAAATATCGCCTGAAACACCCATATATGGTTCATGACTGTTAATTCGCGCTAAAAATTTTGCCTGGCTGAATTCTTCTCCCATATAATTAGCTGTCATGTTCCCTAAATCATACGCCATAGCATGCATGAAGGATAAGTGAGTAACGCCTAGTTCTTTTGCTCGCTCTCCAATATTGCTATTTACTATATTTAAAGAACCCGTGAAGGTTATATCAACATTTGCTGGATGGTCTATGTCAATTCTATTATCGCCAATTATTACCGCCTTTTTATCAAGATTATATTTAAGTATGCTGCTAAAAACCAAGCTTAATTCTTGTTGATCGCCAGATAGATAAACCACAGGCTTAGCTGAATCTTGATCATTTTCATTAATATTATCTACCGCATCTGATATTATCCTTACCGACTTATCAATATCCTCAGGAGCTTTGCCGTAAAATTGCTGCCTAACGAAAGCAGCATTGCCTCTAACGACCATATCCTGAATAATTTTGTTGGTTTGAATAGAATTTTGACCAACAGGAAGAAGCGCAATAAAGTATCTATAATTCTTATCAAGGAAGAAGCTCACTAAGCGCTCAAGCTGCTTTAGAGGAGCATGACCAAAAACAAACAAATTCTCATCAGCTAGAACGGGGTTATTAGACATTGTAATTATAATAATGTCATTCTCTTTAGCTTTCTTTGCTATCAACGAAGCAAGGGGAGAATAAACAGGACCTAAAATAATCTTCGTTTTACGCTTTATAATTTTCTCAATAGAGGCAAGGACTTGCTTTTCATCAGTTCCATCATATGAAGTAACATTAATTCTAGTCTTCACTCCATCTTTTAACCCCATTTTAATAAGCTCGTTATACTGCTGCCCCAAATATGCCTGAGAACCTCCTATCGGCATTAAAATCGCTATCTCTACTGGTTCTCTTTTTTGAGGGGATAAAGACGCTTCTTCAACAGTCTTACAACTACAAAGAGTAGTAAGGCAAATAAATGATAAGATGCAGATTAAGAATTTCCTTGTTATATTAATCATAGTATTTTATTTCTAAATTATAGATTTATGCTAATTAAGCCTGGTCTTTATATCGTTTCTACACCTATTGGCAATTTAGAGGACATAACCTTCCGCGCTTTACAAACTTTAAAGCAATCAACCCTTATTTTATGTGAAGATACTAGAGTATCTAATAAATTATTAACAAAGTACAGTATATCAACTAGGCTAGCAATATACAATGATCATAGTGACGCTAACCAAAGAGCAAATGTTAAAGAACTTGTTAGCAAAGGGGAAATAGTAAGCCTAGTTTGCGATGCTGGAACACCCTTAATTGCTGATCCAGGATACAAACTAGTAAAATACTTGCAACAAAATGATTGCCATGTGGAAATAATCCCAGGAGTATCATCGGTGATTGCGGCTTTAACAATTTCGGGCTTACCATCCGATCGTTTCTTTTTTGGCGGCTTCCTGCCAAAAACCCTTCCAAAGAAGAAAAAAATTTTGCAAGATCTCTCTAATATTCAAGCTACCTTGATTTTCTTCGAAACAGCCAATAGACTTATAAGCTCGTTAGTTGCTGCCCAGCAAGCAATAGGCAATCGGCAAGCGTGCGTAGCAAGAGAGCTTACCAAAATGTATCAAGAAATAAAATCTGGTTATTTAGAAGAATTGATAGAATTCTATACTCACCAACATCCTAAGGGAGAATTAGTTTTATTGATTTCTGGCGTGCGAGAGTTGCGCGATAAAGACTTATTAACTAAGGACTTAATTAACACCTTAAAACATTACTTGCACGACAGTTATACAGCAAAAGACGCTACAGAAGCGGCATATGAGGAGTTTAAAGATTTGTATACTAAAAAAGAAATTTATTCCTTAATCAATCAGTTAAAAAACAATAGAAATTACTAAAGTTTTATGATAAAGTAGCGCAAAACAAGGTGAATTATGCCAAAATTAAAAACTAAATCAGCAGCAAAGAAGCGCTTCAAGCTTAATGCAAGCGGCAAAGTCATAGCGACGCAAGCTGGTAAGAAGCATTTTATGAGAAGACGTACCAAAGCCCAGCTTCGCAATCTTAGAGGAACAACTATCCTCAAAGCCCAAGACGCTAAAAATATAATAAAGTATTTCTTACCATACGGAGCAAATTAACTGCAAGGAGATAATTAAATGTCACGAGCAAGAGCTGGAAAAGTTTCTAAAAACCGCCACCAGAAAGTTTTAAAACTCGCTAAAGGTTACAGAGGTAGAGCAAATAATTGCTTTCGAGTAGCAATTGAAAAAGTAGAAAAAGCTCTAAGTTATGCTTATAGAGATCGAAGAAACCGTAAGCGTGATTTTAGAAGTTTATGGATATCTAGAATTAACGCTGCGGTACGCCAGCATGATATGGTTTACTCAGATTTTATGGGAAAATTAAGTAAGATTAATATCAATATTAACCGTAAGATGATTGCAGAGTTAAGTGTTAATAACCCAGCAGCATTTGCTAATATTATAGACCAAGTCAAAGCTTACAATAGTAATTAATAAGGTCGCAAGCTTACGTTTACTTGTTATTACTGGTTTAATAATATCAAGCAATACGTATCTAGGATTTTCTTGACTCCATTATATCAATGATTTTTATCTTTGCCTTATTGGTCAAAAATCCTTCGCTCTTAAGGTTTTACTACTAAAGGTTACAATTATGCAGCAAAAATTTGCATTACTATCAATATAATCTTAATTATTTAGAGGTATGAGATGGCTAGAGTTACTATTGAGGATATACAGGTAAAGAATAGGTTTTTATTAGTTTTACTAGCTGTACAGAGAGTAAAAAGCCTAACATCTAACCTTTCTGCTAGCAATACTTCAACTAATAAGCAGGAGGATGAAAAAAAGAAAAAAAAGGAAAAAATTACCGTAATATCATTACGTGATCTAGCAGCAGCGAGTGATAAAAAAATAGAAGAGATTAAAAATGAACTAAGACGGAGCTGGCAAATACAGAATAAAGTTACTAAGTTTGAAGAAGAACCTCTTATCACCGATCCAGAGATAGAAGCAAATGATGGAGAAAATTTTGATTACGAACTAGATAATTCTGACTTCTATAGTATACCCCCCGAGAGTGACGATCTCGTCTTTGGGCTAGCAAATGATATTCCCACTGGCGATAAAGGCAAGCTGTAGCATTATTAATTGTACCTTTAAAGCACCTTGTAAGTTTTTGCGGTTATTATTCTTTTATGTATTTTACTAAGATAAAAAAGCATTTAATTGAGTTTGTCAACCATGACCAAGTGCATAATATCTTTGATAACCTAAAAACAACAGATTTTATTTCTCAGTTCCATTATAAGCTACAGTCCTTAAATGATGCTACTCAGGATAAAATGCTGGAACAAGCTCAAGCTTTAGAGCAAGAAACTATAATATTCTACTCTGTACTAGCGGAAAGAATAGGCAAAGAAGACATTAAAAATGAAATCCAAGATAGCTATTTTAAAGTTATTGCCCCTGAAACTAGAAACCTTATTTTACATCAGCTGGCATCTATATACAAAACCTCTAATAATTGCTTAATTGAAGATATTTCTACTGCTTTCTTAGCTATACTCCACAACGAGTTAAGCTATGTAAAAATATATGGAAGACTTAAAACGCCTTATTCCATATGGCTCAAAATGAGGAAGAAAAACATTGCTCTAGAGCAAATATCAGACATCATCGCCTTTAGGATTATAGTCGGTACTGTCCATGAGTGCTATAAAGCATTACAAATTATCCATAGTTGCTATCTAGCAATTCCCAATAGTTTTAAAGATTTTATCTATAATCCCAAGCATAATGGTTATAAATCTTTACATACGGTAGTAATTGGTCCGCTTCAGCAGAAAATTGAAATACAAATACGCACTAAGGAAATGGAGGAAATAGCCAAGGTTGGTAGTGCTGCTCATTGGTTATATAAGCAACAATTGCTAAAAAGTAAATTATAAGCAAATAGATAGTAGTAAAACTAATAAATATTTATTATTATACTAACTAATAATGGTGGCAAAAAGTGATTGATTTGTTATAGAGTTATTTAACAAAAATAATTTAAGAAAGGGGTTAAGTGCAAAAAAGATTTAGTGTGGTTTATCCGTCTGTGTCTAAAGGTAAGCTAACAAGGACTAAAAACCTTCAAAGCGCGGCGACCACTAACTTGATTAAAGATGTAATTAGAAACGCCAATGAGGTAAGAGATAAAGTTATAGTTATTAAGCTACCTTCAGCAGTGATAGAAGATGATATTCTACTAAATAATTTTATTGAAAATGTAGGATTATTACAGGCTTGCGGTGCCAAGATATTTTTAGTTCATGATCATACTCATTTGGTTAAAGAGACGCTTAAATCATTTGGGATTGAGGAGAAATATATTAGAGACGTACTAGTTACGGATTATAAAAGCACTCAAATAATAGAAATGATTTTATCGGGGCATATAAACAAGCTAATAGTTTCTAAACTTAATAAGCTTGGTTGTGCTGCTATTGGCATTTCAGGTAAAGATGGCAATTTAATTCAAGCCAAGAAATCACAAATATCAAGCAATAAAGCTAAAAACCCTACAGTTATTGAGTTAGGCTTTATAAGCGAGCCAATAACCATTAACAACGAGATTTTACTACATTTTGAGGATATGGGAGCCACGGTAGTGATTTCACCAGTTGCTAGCGATGAAAATGGACACACCCATCTGCTAGATGCAGATCTAACCGCTGCCCTTATCTCTACCTCGTTAGAGGCTGATTATTTAGTATTTTCATATGAAGAGAAGCTATTAGATATTAAAAAAGCAAAAACCACTGATATTAAGGCTTTACAGAAGTTATTGCATAATAATCACTCTAGCCCAAAAGTTGTTAGCCTGATTGAAGCTGCCATTTGTGCGGTAGCTAATAACACTGAGCGCATACATTTTATAAAAGAAAATGTCAGAGACGCTTTGTTGCTTAGCATAGTAATGAATATGAACGGTGATGCCAATGATATAGCATAAAACAATGAAATGGTGTTTATAACACCAATTTTCTAGGTAGCTTACCCGTTTTTTGTGGTCGGCTATTACGTAAGAAGAAAAATAAAGAGGCAACACAAATTAATAGTAAAAAAGTAAGCATTAAAAAGTGCCAGAATACCACGCTTGCTATGTTAAATTTTTTCCATAATAATAGACAAATAATTGGCGTAGCGCCAGAAAAAACAATACTTCCAAGAGAGTGCGATAAACTATACATACTCATCCTAATATCCACCGAAAACATTCTTTGCATTATTATTTGCAAAGGAATTATATAAAAAGGAGCTAGGCTTATCAGCCCTAGCGGCATGTAAATAGAAAATTTTTGTCTAGGCATGAGCAATAACATTATAACAGCAATGAGTATACTAAGAGCTAATGAAATAATAACCTGACGATATGGATTTATGTAATCAGCTAATAAACCAGCACCAATTGAACTACAAGCATAAGCAGCTATTAATAGTATAGTCATAATCTTTGCCTCCTCCACTGTAAGAATGTGAGCAATTGTAGCTAAAAAATTACTCATAAAAATGATTAAGAGGTTATAAACTCCGCCGCTGCATCCTGTAATCAGCGAGGCAAAGATAAACTTTTTATAATTGCAGCGAACTACCTGAAAAACCTTTAATAACCTTAAAGAATCACGAGAAATATTAGCTAACTTATGGGTTAAGAATTCGCTGGTTTCTTCAAAGTAACCCCGCAGTAAGATTAACAACAATCCAGCAATGCCTCCTATAATAAAACTAAAACGCCACATAAATGGGTTAGGTGAAAAACCCACTACATAATTGTAATTAACAGCTGCAATTATAACCCCTACTTGGCTACAGAAAGATACCAACCCATTAGCTAAGTTCTTATTAGAGCTTCCAACCTTTTCAGCTACATAAATCTTTACTCCATCCGCTTCTCCTGCTAGACTTATTAAAAATATCATCCGGCAAAGCATTAGCAACCAGGTTGAGCTAATTCCAATTGCTTCATAACTTGGCATAATGCCTATTAGACTAGTAGACAAGGCAGCTAATACTGCAGCAGTTTTCAATGCTACCACTCTGCCATATCTATCGCCCATCACGCCAAATATTATAGAGCCTATGGGACGCACTAGCGCCGAAGCGCTAAATATCATAAAGAAACTCAAGATTTGCTCTTCATATGAGTGAGAAGGCATAAAAGTTTGAGCAAGCGCTATACTTGCTAGTCCAAAAAGAGAGTAATCATAATAACGTACTATCGTAGCAAAGAATGCAATAACAAAAGCTGAATACTTCATACGTTGCTGGTCACCATGCCTTAGTTTTGTTTGATTTAACCTTCTGAGGCTGATATCATAGGAGTGCAATAGAATTATTATTAAAGAATATGCAAAATTATTTCGCTATTATATAGCACATTAAGCAGATAATAAAATAAATATTATGATTGGCAGGTTAACTGGTAAAGTAGCTTTATGCTCCGATGATCATGCTTTAATTGATGTCGGCGGGGTTGGTTACTTAGTATATTGCTCTAGCAAAACTTTAGGTAAATTATGTTCTGGAGAGCTCTGTGAACTAATTATTGAGACTTATGTTAGAGAAGATCGTATCCAGCTTTATGGTTTTTTTTTACTAGAGGAAAAAAAGTTATTTAACGTATTATTATCAGTAAACGGCATAGGTACAAAGCTGGCTTTAACCATTTTATCTTATTTAACCTTAGAACAATTACAACTAGCAGTAAGTCAACGTAATAATGAAGCATTTATAGTTATTCCAGGGGTAGGCGCAAAACTTGCTGCCCGCATCCTTACTGAACTTAAGGATAAAGTTATTAGTAACACAGCTAGCAACGATTCTAGAAAGAATATATATAATAATTATTTATCAGAAATTGCCTCACAAGCCATCTCAGCTTTAACTAACCTAGGAGTTAATAAATTAGATGCCGAAAGAGCGGTAAACACAGCACTCTCTAACTCTCCTGATCTTTCCATCGATCAATTAATTAAGACAGTTCTTAAGTCACGAGGAGCATAATGGCGGGAAACAATATCATGGCAGGAGAAAAACTGCAAAACGAGCAAGAGTTCTCATTAAGACCTCAGTACTTAAATGACTTTGTAGGACAAGAACAAATCAAGGCTAATTTACTGGTATTCATCCAAGCTGCAAAGAAGCGACAAGAGCCGCTTGATCATACTTTATTTTATGGACCTCCTGGGCTTGGCAAAACTACTCTAGCGCAAATTATTTCTAAAGAAATGATAGTTAACTTAAAAACCACGGCGGGACCTGCCTTATCAAAGGCTGCCGACATTGCAGCAATACTTACTAACCTACAAGAAAACGATGTACTTTTCATTGATGAAATCCACCGATTAAACATTGCAATTGAAGAAGTATTATATTCTGCTATGGAAGATTTTGCTCTAGATATCATTATTGGTGAAGGACCTGCTGCTAGAACCCTTAGAATTAATCTTCCACGGTTCACTTTGGTTGGGGCTACTACTAGACTAGGATTGCTCAGCAGTCCACTGCGCGATCGCTTTGGTATTGCTTTAAGGTTAAATTTTTATACCATTCAAGAATTAAAGTTAGTTTTAACCAAAGCAGCCAGCTTATTAGATACTAACCTAACCTGTGAAGGCGCTACAGAAATAGCAAAAAGGGCACGTGGCACTCCTCGCATTGCTCTACGATTACTAAAGCGTATTCGTGACTTCTTAATGGTGGAAGAAGGAGAAAAGATTGATGCTCGCTTTGCCAATATAGCATTAAATAAGCTAGAAGTAGATAGGATAGGACTTGACAATAATGATTATCGCTATCTAAATTTTATTGCTAATAAATATAATGGCGGACCCGTAGGAGTTGAGACTATAGCAGCTGCTTTATCCGAACAGCGCGATAGTATAGAGGAAACTATAGAGCCGTATCTAATGCAGATAGGATTGCTGCAACGCACTCCGCGAGGTAGAGTAATTACTGATGGAGCGTTCGAGCATCTTGGTTTGCCCAAGCCAAAGCTGCGTGAAGATACCCAATATGGCTTCTTTAATAATAAATAAGAAAGCGTGAGTTTTTAACAACTCCTACAGGTCAAGTTAGGGTATAGTATAGAGTTTTCGATTCATGCCAGTTTACCCCCGCGGCACTCACACCCATTTTATTGGATAGTTTTATATTAAGTTAGAGCGGTAGAAAGTAAAGTTTAGACACACTACTGTTGCAAAAATAATATATCTCTTAACAAAAAGTAAAAAGGATGAAACTAATTTATCTTGAAAAACTTATTTTTTGGAATAATATCGCCTTACAAATAATTAATTTCAGAGGTTTACTAAATGTTCAATAAAATTACTACTTTAATTTTAGCTATAGCTTTTTCTTTTTCAGCTTTGGCGGCTGCATCAAAAGATAATAAAAAATTAGAACAGTCCCAATCATCCTCTACTCAGCAAGATGAATCTGAGAAAGATAAAGAAAATAACAACAAAGAAGAAAAGAAATAATATTTTCCCTTCTTTCTCTAAAAAGCTAATAATGGCAAAATACCATTATCAACCTAGGTGTAATATAGGGTGGCAGTTAGACAATAGGAAGGGAGAAGTTATCTAAGTTAGGGAAGTTAAGTTAAGTAAGATGCTATTCTTGTCTATAAAGTAGCAAAAGTAACTTATGCTTGCTTCCCTATAAAAATAAAATGTTTTTTGTAAGCATCTGTATGCTAATAACCAACTACCGTTAGCGTATTTGCTTAATACATTTTGCTATTGTTGATGGCAATTCAGTAGCAAACTCCATAACCTGGTCAGTAACTGGATGACTAAATCTAATATACCAAGCATGCAGAGCTTGTCTTTTAAGTAGGATTAGTTCTGGTGGTAGTTTAAGAATGTAGCTATTAATTTTTCTATTATTATCTCCATATATTTGATCGCCAACAATAGAATTGCCTTTATTGCTTAAATGCAGCCTAATCTGATGGGTCCTTCCGGTTTCTAATTTGCATTCTACCAAACTTAGCAACCCCTCAAGAAATACTTCCTCAGTATTATAATGAGTTACAGCATGTTTACCGCCCAACTTTACTACTGCCATTTTTTTTCTATTGCTTTTGCTTCTCCCAATTTGAGTTGTAATTACTCCAGTTAACGGTTTAATAACTCCCCACACTAATGCTTTATATTTACGGACTAATTGCCTGTTTTCCAGCTGCTTTGCAATATTGCAGTGAGCAAAATTATTTTTTGCTACTATCATTAAGCCAGAAGTATCTTTATCCAATCGGTGCACTATCCCCGGTCTATCGTCCCCGCCAAGATCAGATAATGAGCTCGTATAAGCAAGCAACATATTCACTAAAGTATCCTGATGATTACCTGCTCCTGGATGTACAGTAAGCCCCGCAGGTTTATTTATTACTATTAAATCTTTATCTTCAAAGAGTATGTCTAATTTAACATCGCATGCTTTTGTTAAAGAGACTGACGTCTCTATATATTCCTTAAACTTGATTAGGTCATTTGCTTTGACCTTAAAGTTCGGCTGGCAAACAACTACCTCATTGACAGTGACATTGCCGTTTTTAATTAACCGCTGAATAAAACTACGGGAATTTTTATCAACAAGCATCGCTAAAGCTTGATCTAATCTCATGCCGCTATATGAGGAAGGCAATATAAAATTATAGCTTTCTATCATCCTAAGCTAGAACCAATTTCCTATAGCAATTACTTTAATCACGGAAGGCTTATATTGCTACAATGAATTTTCATACCCTTTACCGCTACTCTAAAAATTCATCAAAAAAATCCTGAATATAACCTATAATTGTTGATGAAGTTTTCTCTACTTCAGGCAAAGATTGAATATCATTGCTGCAATTATTATTGCGCGTTTGATATAATAGAGTCTTTATGTCCCTTTTAGGTTCTATCCCCTGCTCGCTAAGTCTTAGATTGGTCTGCTGCCATTTTTCTGACATTAATGCTGCAGATTCTGAATGTACAGTAGCGACATCTTGCTTGCACCCGAAACCAATTCCTTCAATGACAATCGTATAACCGTTTACGTCGAATCCATGCTCTTTCAACTTTTTGTCATATTCTCGTTGTGTTGCAATTGTTTGTCTCTCTATATAAGGATTATTAGTTTGCAATAAGATCTTATATTCTTTCTGCTGCGCCCCCCCTGCTCCATTATTAGCTATAATTGAAGCAACAAACTCCTCTGCAGCATCACGAGCTGTAGAGGCGGTATTAGGTCTAGAACAACCATCAGATCTTGTATTAACTACATTAATAGAATTATTGGAAGTTAAAGGATAAGTATTGATTATATCCTTCGCCATTAGCGTTTCGGTAAGCTTTTTTTCTTCGCCTGGAGCGTAATTAGGATATACCCTGCCTGGGTATCTTCCTGGCAAACAGGACTCCTTTTTGTAGCATTCATAAAACGGAGTGGAAACATCTAGTTTAATATCATTAATTTTGGCTAGATATTTTATATATTCTTTGCCTTCTTCAGTTCTTTGATTATCTTCGCCTACTGACAAAAAAACGTTTACGGTATCAATATCGGTATTGTTATTATAAGATGAGTCGAGAAGTTGAAGAGTTTCTGGCTTAATGCCATCTAGATTAGCCCATATTTCTCTCTCTCCTGCCAATACTAATATGGAGCCATTATTTATGTTAATTCCATACTTCTGTGCAATATTATTAAAATCGGTATAGCGCGCCATCAACCCAATACGTGAAGCTCCAGCAATAATGACAGCATCATATTCTTTCCCTTTAGGTTCTATTCTATCAATTAACCCTAATTCGCGGGCATTATTTAGGTATCCTTGTTTATATTTTACCATCCAGTTTTGTTCAGTTAATTCATTTCTCTCTTGTCCTTTATCACGTCCAAAAGCGTGTTGAAAAATATACAATAAAATATCTTGAATATCCTGTACATCTAATGCTTCACAATCTTTAGCAAGATTTTTACGCAAAACTTTAGCATTAAAATTACTTGGATCACTGCTATCAGCATTAGACTTCTTAATAGCTTGATACACTTGTTGATAAGCAGCATGGGTATCATTTATTTTACCAATTCCATTTAAAGCTCGCCATATTCCCAGGGGCTTAAAATAACCTGCTAACTGCAACTGCTTTAACAGCGCTTCTTGTTGTTCAGCTGCAGTGACATTAAGTCCATTATTATTCTGATACCCAGTAAAGCCAAGATTTGATGCCGCGAGTTCAAATTTAGAAGGAGTAATAGACTGCTTATAACCTTTGTACGTAAAATAACTGCTTGTAAACATACTCAGAGCGGTAGCGCTAAAGAGTATTTTCTTTAATGAAGATTTCGTCATAACCGACTATTAACATTAACTAATTAAGGAAGATTCGAAACTGTAATATATTAAAATTCTGATGTCAATTTAAGAAAAAAGCAAACTAATACATCAATAATAAAACATGAAAAGATTTAGAAAAATCTTAACATTTAAACGGCATTATTCGTAATTTTCTCAGTATGATTAATTATTTGCTAATAAGTAGCATATGATATATAAACTTTAGAATACAGTATTCACTTAACAAAGTCATAATAATAAAAATGAATGAGTAAAAGAATTATAATTGATGCCCACTTCCCTAATGAAACAAGGGTAGTATTGCTAGGTAATAATAATCAAGTAGAAGAACTTGAATATGAAACTTCTACGAAACAACAAAATAAAAATAATATTTACCTTGCCAAAATAACAAGAATTGAACCATCTTTGCAAGCTGCATTCATTGATTACGGCAACAATAAACATGGGTTCCTTTCTTTTGATGAAATTCATCCGGATTATTATAATATTCCAGTTTCCGATCAAAAAATTTCTATGAGTAACCTCAAAGAAATTGTTTCTCCTAAAATTACTTCCGAAGATCTGGCGGAAGCAGCTAAGCCATCAGCGTACAACTTAACTGACAATGAAGATATTGATCTGAATGCCATACAAAAGCTGGTGGATGAAAAGATTCAGCCGGAACTTGAGCTAGATGCCGCTGAGATTGATATAGAAACTTTAGATGAGCCAAGCAAGCAGGGAGACCATTCTGCGCAAAAGCAATATAAAATTCAAGAAGTAATGAAGAAAGGACAAATATTGCTGGTCCAACTTACCAAGGAAGAAAGAGGCAATAAAGGAGCATCCTTTACCACTTATATCTCCTTAGCAGGCAAATATTGCGTATTGATGCCTAACAAAAGCCTGCAAAACGGCGTTTCCCGTAAAATATCCAATTATGATGAGCGCAAACGATTAAAAAACATTGTTAGCCAGATAACTACCAGTACAGCTCAGCATAGCGTAATTATCCGCACCGCTGGCATTCATCACACTACCCTAGAAATCAAAAGAGATTATGATTATTTAGTACGACTTTGGAACAAAATACGCTCAACTACACTTAAAGCCATCGCCCCTTGTTTTATTCATGAGGAAGAGGGCATCATACAAAAAACTATTAGAGATATGTATGATCATAGAGTTAAAGAAGTAACAATTCAAGGCAATAAGGCTTATCAAGATGCGCTGAAATTTATGTGCGACATCTTACCTGATGAAGTTGATAGAATTAAAGAATATAAAGGCAAAACCCCCATATTTACTAAATTTGGGGTAGAAAGCCAGCTGGCAACTTTTTATCAACCAATTATCCCCTTACCTTCAGGTGGATATATTGTCATTAATCCTACTGAGGCGTTGACCTCTATTGACGTTAACTCTGGTAAAGCTACTTCAGAGAAGAATATAGAAGAAACAGCATTAAAGACTAATTTAGAAGCAGCAAAAGAAATATCTAGACAAGTAAAGTTACGTTACTTATCAGGGTTAATAGTCATTGATTTCATAGACATGTATAGCCTAAGAAACCGTAAAATCATTGAAAGGTCTTTTAAAGAATTTCTCAGCCGCGATCGCGCTAAGATTCAAACCACCAAAATTAGCAATTTTGGATTAATGGAAATGTCACGCCAGAGAATGCGTCCTTCATTTTTAGAATCTAATTCTTCTATTTGCGTTCATTGTAATGGCAAGGGAGTAGTAAGATCAGATGAATCTAACAGCATGCTAATGTTACGTACTGTAGAGAATGAGATTTTTAAAGACAATATAGACATAGTGAATGTTTTTGCTCATCCTTGTTCGGTGATTTATTTGCTTAATAACAAACGACAAGAAATAGCTTTTATTGAAGATAAATATGGAATTAAGCTAAATTTTTATTCTGACCCTAACGCTACTTCTGATAGTTTTTCGATAGAAAAAGTTAAATTGCCTAAAAACCAATCCACAAACTCAATAGATAAATCAATATTACAAAGCGCTTCTATTGCCAACGCCGAAGCTACTGACGAACAAACAACAAGCGCAAACACTGAAAATAACGAAGAGCCTAGTAAGCTAAATACCGATGAAGAAACAAGGCAAGTACGTAAAAAGCTTAATAGAAGAGTAAATAATAGCAAGGGTACAACCAGAAGACGTAATAATAGACACGGATTACAAAAAAGAGAAGGTGGTTCTTCCTCATCACCGCCCTCGCCGCCAGAGTAACATTTATTGAGCTTATCTATGGCCATCGCACTAAAGGAGGCATAGACATTAATATTGCCTCCACATTGCCATCAGTCATTAGTCCAAATTTAGTCCCGCGATCATATAGTAAGTTAAACTCCACATATCGACCGCGTTTTACTAATTGATATTCTCTCTGCTCGTCTGTCCACGGCAATAACATTTTTTCTCTAACTATCTGCGGATATATTGTTAAGAAGGCTCTACCTATATCTTTGGTAAAAGCAAAATCATCCTCAAAATTATTGCTATTCAGGTAATCATAAAATATCCCTCCCACTCCACGCGGCTCTCTACGATGCTTTAAATAAAAATATTCATCACATTCTTTCTTAAATTTAGGGTAGTAACTTGGATTATGGCGATCACACGCTTCCTTGAATATTTGATGAAATTTGGCAGCTTCCATCTCGTCAGGATAAATAGGTGTAAGATCCCCTCCGCCTCCAAACCAACTTTGAGTGGTAGTAATATAACGCGTATTAAAGTGAGCTGCTGGAACTAATGGAGACTGCATATGAGCAATTAAAGAAATGCCTGTAGCGTAAAACTTCCTATCTACCGAACAACCAGGTATCTGTTTACTAAATTCGGGGGAAAATTCTCCGAATACGGTGGAAACATTAACAGCAACCTTCTCAAACACTCTGCCCCGCATTACCGACATCACCCCCCCGCCACCGCTTTCTCTAAACCATGGCTTTACTTCAAATTTACCAGGAAGCAAGTCTTTTATAGTATCGCATTCTTGTTCAATTTCCTCGAATGCTACGCGAAGCTGCTCGGATAAGTTTTGAAACCAGCTAGAAGTTATAAGTTTGCGATCCATCGTGCCAACTTTATATGCCTTATGCTTTATAGTTCTAAGTCCATAAGCCTTTCATTTTATCTAAAAAGCCTTTTTCATTATCACTATTCTCGTCCGCTTCTTTATCTAATGCTTCCAGCAATTCTTTTTGCTTTTTAGTGAGATTCTTCGGTACTGCTACATAAACATGGACAAACATATCTCCCCGAATTGCTGATCTTAGTTTAGGCATGCCTTTGTCCTTAACCTTTAATTGCTCACCATTTTGAGTGCCAGGAGGAATCTGGATAGATACTTTACTACCTTCAATAGTTGGGGCTTTTATCTCCCCCCCTAACGCTGCCCTAACAAAGCTAATTGGCAACCTACAATGCAAGTTAACACCTTCTACCTTATAAATTTCATGAGGAACAATGCTAACAAAAATATATAAATCACCGTTGTTACCTCCTCTCACTCCTGCTTCCCCTTCACCTATAAGTCTTATCCGGCTATTATCCTCAATTCCCGCAGGAATATTAACGAGTAAATTCTTTTTACCGGAATAACGCCCCACACCACGACATTTTTTACATGGATTTTTTATTATCTGCCCTACCCCTCGACATTTGCTGCAAGTTTGCTCAACAGTAAAAAAACCTTGCTGCATTCTACTCACTCCTCTACCACCACACTGATCGCAGGTAGTCACCGAAGCATTCTCTTCCGTACCACTACCATTACACCCCTCACATTTTATTTCCGTAGCAAAACTAATATTTTTATTTGCCCCATTGAAAGCTTCTTCTAAGGTAATGTTAAGCTTGTATTTAAGATCTGCCCCTTTTGGCTTGCTTGCAGTCCTTTGCTTACCGCTGCTAGCACCCATAAAATCACTAAAAAAATCTCCAAATATATCATTAATATCTGAATGAAAGCCATGCTGCGAGTAACCTTGCTGTCCACCTCCTGCTTCAAAGGCGCTATGACCAAGTCTATCATAGGCGGCTCTTTTTTGCTCATCCTTAAGCACGTCATATGCTTCATTGATTTCTTTAAATTTTTTCTCAGCTTCTTTATCGCTGGGGTTTCGGTCTGGGTGGCATTGCATTGCGAGCTTATGGTAAGCTTTTTTTAACTCTGCCTGACTTGCAGTCCTCTCTACTCCCAGGACTTGATAATAATCTTTTTTTGCCATATTTCGTGCTTTACTGCGCTTTTTAAAGGATATTATTTTTTATTTAGGTCTTCATAATTGGCATCCACTATCTTTTCCTCCTCTCCTGCATTATTCTCCCGCCCTCCATGAGCTCCTTGTGGTTGATTTTTGTAAAGTGCCTCACCAATATTTATGCTAGCGGCAGTCAGCTGCTCAATCTTGGAGTTGATTTGTTCTATCTCATTACTCTCTAATGCAGATTTTAGCTGGCTTAGAGCTTCTTCTATTGAATGTTTATCATTAGGCGCTATTTTGCTTTCATACTCTTTTAAGGTTTTCTCAGTAGAATAAATTAAGCTATCTGCTTTATTTCTAACTTCAATTAGCTCTTTGCGCTTTTTATCCTCCGTCGCATTTAGTTCAGCTTCTTTCACCATCTTTTCAATCTCCGCATCACTTAATCCTCCCGAAGCTTGGATAACCACCTTTTGCTCTTTGCTGCTCGCTTTATCTTTAGCAGAAACATGGACTATGCCATTAGCATCTATATCAAATGTCACTTCAATTTGTGGAAGACCGCGCTGAGCTGGTGGGATACCTTCTAAGTTAAACTGACCTAAAAGCTTATTGTCTGCTGCCATTTCTCTTTCTCCTTGAAAGACCCTAATAGTGACCGCATGTTGATTGTCTTCGGCAGTAGAAAATACTTGGCTTTTTTTAGTTGGAATAGTGGTGTTACGATCAATTAATCTCGTAAATACTCCGCCAAGCGTCTCAATTCCCAGCGACAATGGAGTAACATCAAGAAGCAATACATCCTTCACATCTCCTTGTAACACTCCTGCCTGCACAGCGGCACCCAGCGCCACCACTTCATCAGGATTTACTCCGCGATGAGGTTCTTTGCCAAAAAAGGATTTTACATTTTCTATCACTTTCGGCATTCTAGTCATCCCCCCTACCAAGAGCACTTCATGAATTTCTGTAGGTTTTAAGCTAGCATCCTTTAAAGCTTTTCTGCAAGGTTCCAAAGTCTTTTCTACCAAATCCATTACTAGCGCCTCAAGTTTAGCTCGAGTAAGAGTAAAATTCAAATGCTTTGGTCCGCTACTATCGGCAGTGATGTAAGGTAGATTAATTTCAGTCTGCTGGGTGGAGGACAATTCCTTTTTAGCTTTCTCCGCTCCTTCTCGCAGGCGTTGCAGGGCTAGGGGGTCTTTGCTGAGATCTATACCCGCTTCCTTTTTAAAATCATTTATCAGACAATCAAGTATCTTAATGTCAAAATCCTCCCCACCTAAAAAAGTGTCTCCGTTAGTAGACTTAACTTCAAACACTCCCTCGCCTAGTTCTAGGACTGACACATCAAATGTGCCGCCACCTAGATCATAAACTGCAATAGTTTTATTGCCTGACTTATCAAGACCGTAAGCAAGAGCGGCAGCAGTAGGCTCATTAATTATCCTCAGCACCTCAAGCCCGGCTATTCTTCCAGCATCTTTAGTTGCTTGTCTTTGAGCATCATTAAAATATGCAGGCACAGTAATTACCGCCTGAGTTACTGTTTCTCCTAAATAATTTTCGGCAGTTTCTTTCATTTTCTGTAAAATGAAAGCACTAATTTGGCTTGGCGAATATTTTTTACCCTCCACCTCAACCCAAGCATCTCCATTTTCCGCTTCTACTACCTTATAAGGCACCATATCCTGATCTTTTCTAACAATCGGATCTTTGTAAGTTCTGCCAATTAGCCTTTTAACTGCATATATAGTATTAGTAGGATTAGTAACTGCCTGCCTTTTAGCTGCCTGCCCCACTAATATTTCTCCATTTTTTGAAAACGCTACTACTGAAGGAGTAGTTCTCTCTCCTTCAGCATTAGGTATTACTTTCGGCTCCTTACCTTCCATAACTGCGACGCAAGAGTTGGTAGTGCCTAGGTCTATCCCTATTATTTTACCTCTGTTTCTTTCTTTGCTCATGTTCCCCTCACCAGAATAAATTGTATTGTAAAAGATTAAATGTTATTTTAAAATCTATTTGTGCTCTTTGATATATGGATCAACTAGGCTTTTTACAAGAGGCTAATACAGAAAATATTATAAATTTCAAAAATTTTTCCTTATTTATGATTAATGAAGCAAATTGAATTATATACATTATTGTTTGTGGATAGCTTTGTTAGCAATCTGATAGTAAGCGTCGCTAACGAAATTATCTTTAATTCTATGCGAATATTTAATACTTATAATAATTACTTAATAATTATAATTACTGCTTCGGCAGTATTATTCGCTAATATCAGCAATTATATTTTTGGCAGAATATTATATAATATTTCCCTGCTTTCGCCAGACACCCAAAGGCAAGTTACCTATGACACTCTTACTAGCAAAATAGTAAAATTATTACCAATATTTTTATTTATAAGCCTTATACCATTTTGGAGTAAGTTTGTACCTGTAATAGCTGGCTTCTGTCGTTTTAACTTTCTAAGAATTGTAATTATTTGTACTGTTCTTAAAACTTGTTATTATTCTTACCTTCTATTCTTTTAATGATGAATCTTTATAAAATATCAGTAGCGGAATCTTTTCTAGATATATTAGCAGACTTTATCATAGATAGGTTTCAAGACATTGAAAAAATAAAGGTTATTTTGCCAAATGGTATTGCGTGTCACTATTTGCAACAAGCTTTAATAAAGAAAAAAGGCATATTATTGCTACCTAAAGTAGTCTCTTTTGCTGAACTAACTCCAGAGAGTGCAGAAGCATTTAAGCTTCCCAGCGAAGATATAGCAAGTATTTCTGCCTTAGAAGAAAAAATAAGGCTAGCAGAAATTATTCATCGGAATCCCAAATTTGGATTTAATATTATTCAATCGCTAAAATCTAGCTCACAGCTTGCTAAATTATTTTATGATCTTACTTTTAATAATCAATCGATTGAGGCATTGCAAAATCTATGTGTCATTGAGCAGGCAGAGCACTGGCAACTAATTTATAATTTCCTCAGCGAGGCTTATAATAGCTGGCAGCAAACAACTGCAACGTTAAAGAAATCCGATAAAGCAAGCTATCAGGCTAAAACGCTCGAGGCGGAAGGCAATCGCTTAAGCCAAGATGATGATAATGCCAATATTACCATAGCAGCAGGAATTTTAGCACATAACCTATTATCGTGGAATTTCTTAAAAAAGTTAGCTCTCTCGCCACGCGGCATCATCATCCTTCCTCCCCTAGGAACGATTACTGATTATCATATTAATAATTACATAAATTCCGAAGAGCATCCCCTTTACTACCTAAAAATTCTCTTGCAACATCTAGATAAGAAACTTGTTGATTTCGCACCCCTTGGTTCATCGAGTAAGCAATATTATTCTTTAGATAACCTGCTTATAAGCGCAGCTCCAGAAAACGAGACCAATGCTGAATGTGGATCTATCCCTTCGAAAATTTCTTATTATGAATTCGAGAATATTTTTGAAGAAGCCAAAGCAATAAGCACAATATGTGAGCAGCACCCTAATAAGAAGATTGCCATTATAATAAATAATGAGGAAATAAAAGAAATATTTTCCACCTTCCTCAATAAATGCTTTCTGCAGTTTCACTCTTTATTAGGCGAAGAGTTGATAAAATTGCCTGCTGCAGAGCTAATGCTTACTCTTAGCGAAGTATTATATAACGAATTCGAGCTCCAAAGATTATTTATCCTATTAAAAAACCCGCTATTAGAGCGTCCTTATATTGAGGAATTAGAAAAAACTATCCTACAAGTCAATCGCTTTATCTCTAGCTATGAGCAATTATTGGAGATAGCGAGATTAACAGGCAACGGCAAACTAATAGAATGGGTGGAGGATATAGTAAAAATATTAACTAATCCTTGTTCAAATGCCATCTTTAGCAAAATGCTAACTATGGCAATAACAGCCGCCGAAAAAATTTGCCCACATATTTGGCATAGCCGCAACGGGATAGAAGTATCTAATTTTCTTGCCGAATTAGTAAACTGCGAATGGCAGCTTGAAATGACTAATCCAGCATTATTTTCCGAACTGCTAAAAGCCTTGATAACTTCACGTCGTTTCTTTGAGAATGAGCCTAATAGCACTAACATTACTTTAGGTAAAGCCCAGGAGCTGATGCTGCTAAAATTTGATTTAGTTATTTTAGCAGATTGTAACGAAGAGAGTTATCCTCCACCTAATATCGCAAACCCTTGGCTACATAAGGCAATGCAGCAAAAACTTGGTTTATGCTCAGACAATATAAAAGCTGGGCTATCGCTATATAGTTTTTATCTATTATTACATAATAAACAAGTAATCATCACTAGAGCTAAAAAGCAAAACAACAATATTTTACTGCCATCAAGCTATATACTAAAATTACAATTTATTTTGCAGAAAAATTTATCTTCATCCCCCCTTCTTAATGAAAAGTTTGAATGCAATAATGCCACTAAGAACCAGTACAGCCTTACCCAATCTTCAACGGAGCAATTCAGCTTCAATTTTCCGACCAAGCTATCCGCTACTGATATTGAGATGCTAGTTCGCTGTCCTTATAGCTTTTATGCAAAAAAAATTCTCGTGCTTAGGAAACAAGCGAGTTTAACAGATAGCACTGCATTAGCAGATTTTGGAAACTTTATCCACGCTGTAATAGACGAATATTCTAAAAGCTATAAGCATAACAAGAAGCTAGAACATTTACTAGAAATTGGCAGTCATATTCTATCAAAAAGCATTTTTCCTTTATCAACACAAAATAGCTGGCGTGCTAAGCTTATTCCTATTGCTAAAGCATTTATAGAGTTTGACGAGCAGCGCCGCATTACTGCCACGAATACATATTCCGAGATACGCGGAGAAATGACAATAAATATTAATGGGCTATCGATAGAAATTATGGCAATAGCTGATAGGATTGAAGTAGACGATAAGGGCAATGCCATCATTCTCGATTATAAAACTGGCTCTATTCCTACTAAAAAAGACGTAAAAGCAGGTCGTTCCCCTCAGCTTATAATAGAAGCATTAATTGCTTTAGCGAGTGGCTTCAAGATTGAGGTAAAAAATATATCCCAGCTTATCTACATAAAAATTGCAAGCAGGGAACCATATATAAAAACCGTTACCATAGATATAACTCACAGCGAGCTAGAAGAGCATAAGAAGGCCCTTTATTCCTTACTAGAATATTATATTACGCATAAAATCTTTCCAAGTGACGTAGATTTACTGAGATATAATCCATATAAACATTTAGCACGGCTTTTATAAGATAATGAATTTTTCCTATTATTTTACCCTCTTTGCTCTTGCTCTTTCCTAGCCTGCAAAACCCCTCCTAGTAATAGAAAAATAGCCCAGCTTTGAATAAGCCATAAAATTCCGCTTAACTGTGGTACAATTAAAATAATTACTGGCTGTATCAAAGCATTTGTACCGCAGGCAAATGAGATAAGTCGGATACAATCTTTTATAGTAGTTGTAGGACCAAAAAAACCGGTTAAAAAATAGATCAGCAATATAAGAAGGCTTTTCTCAAGTAATACTGAGATAAAACGCAATAATACTAGCAAAGGCATCCCCATATAGATAAATATGGTAGGCATAGAATTAAAGAGCAATGCAAGCGTGCCTTTAATTTCGTCTTGAGTTAATAATTTTGACTGCGTGCCAAATATTGTGGAATAATTTATAGGAATTTTGCTGTGTTTTCGCCCAGGGCTTTCTACAATAGAAATCAATATCTTAGTGCTTGTAAAAACAATTGTCGCTTCTTCTTTTTGCGCATAAGATAATTTATCTTTATGGTCGATAACCGCAACCATACGACCAATTTTATCATACAGAAATATTGGATTCTCCCCTTCTATAAAAATACTCTTGCCATTATAGTGAATGTCCGGCAGGTCTTTAATTATATATTCAAGTTGAGCAGTAACTGGAGAGTGAGGAGCGGTATGTAAATAACCCTTGATTGTCAGCAGTTCATGAAATAAAAATAAGCAGTAAATCACACTGGATATAAAAGACAAAGTAAATAAATATCTCAGTCCGTATCCGCGATAATATTTATATACCTCATAATAGAATTTTTTGGAGCTAACAGATAGCCATAGAATCATCGCAAGAGTTTTAATCGCCCCTAAAAACCGAAGGGATAGAGTTGTTGTCATAGCTGCTATCTTAGTTTAATATACTGAAAATTTTTATTTGGCGCTATCGCTAAAGAATGGATTATTATAATGAAGTTTACTGAAAAGCAAAATTATTCATACCGCCATTTAAGCAATTGTATTAGAGTCTTAGCTGCAGACTCAATCGAAAAAGCCAAGTCAGGTCATCCTGGAATGGTTCTTGGCATGGCGGATGTAATGACTGAGCTAGCGCTTGAGTGTTTAAAATTCAACCCCCAAGATCCTACCTGGTTTAACCGCGATCGTTTAATTCTCTCCGCCGGTCATGGCTGTATGTTATTATATACATTTTATTATTTAGCGGGATATATTAATTTTAGTTTAACAGACCTTCAACAGTTTCGTCAACTTGATTCTAAAACGCCTGGTCATCCTGAGCAAAGCAGCTACCTCGCTGTTGAAGCCACTACCGGTCCTTTAGGACAAGGGCTGGGAAACGCAGTAGGTATGGCAATAGCTCAAAAAAAATATCAACAGCAGATAGGCAAGCAGCTATGTAACTACAAAATATATTGTATAGTAGGCGATGGTTGCCTGATGGAAGGAATAAGCTATGAAGCAGCTTCAATTGCAGGGCATTTAAAGCTTAATAATCTGGTGGTGTTATTTGATAGCAATGGCATCTCAATAGACGGTAAAACCAGCTTGACTATCTCCGAAAATCAGTTGGATAAATTTAAGGCTCTTGGTTGGGATAGAATTAGGGTAGATGGACATGATTTTGACCAAATTAGAGCAGCGTTACAAATAGCCCAAAAAAGCAAAAAACCTTATTTTATTGTCTGTGATACCTTAATCGCCAAAGGATGCAGCGACAGCAAACTCGGTTCAGAGCAAGCGCATGGTATGCCTCTCGGCTTAGAAGAAATTAAGTTACTAAAAGAAAATTTAAACTTTCCGGCACAAGAATTTTTTATTCCTCCAGAGCTTAAAAAAATCTGGGAAAATAGCTGGCTACGCAATCAAGAAGAATACCAGCAATGGCAAGAGAGTTATTCCCGCTTAACTGCAGAACAAAAATCTTATCTTTCAGCTCCTAACATTACTGATCATTGGTTGGAGAAAGTTTATTTATCATCTTCTGAAGAAGCCACTCGCGCATCTTCTGGCAGAGTTATCTCAGAACTATTTAAAGCTAATAACAAAGTTATTGGTGGTTCGGCAGATTTATCCGCCTCAAACAATATAAAAAATAATTCTAGCCTACCTATTACTGCTGATAACTTTAGCGGCAATTTTCTTCATTATGGAGTACGAGAACACTGTATGGGAGCCATAATGAACGGGCTCGCCTTATCGGGGTTTCTGCCCATAGGCGGCACTTTCTTTGTATTTTCTGACTATATGAAACCGAGCATTAGGCTTGCCGCGCTCATGGGAAAGCAGGTCATATATATTATGACCCACGATTCAATCGGAGTAGGAGAAGATGGACCAACTCACCAACCAGTAGAACATCTCGCAGCAATGCGGGCACTACCTAATTTGTTAGTTTTAAGACCTGCTGATTGTGTTGAAACTGTGGAATGCTGGCAAATAGCTTTACGTAACTCTTCTGGACCATCTATGCTAGTTTTAACGCGGCAACCGGTGTCGCAGCTCAGAGCAATATTTAAATTAGATTATAACCTCTGCAGTTACGGCGCTTATATTATTGCCTATGGCAACGAACCTACACCAAATATTGCCATAACTAACGATAAAGATAAACCGCTAGATGTTACTATTTTCGCTTCTGGGTCAGAAGTGATGATTGCTAAAGAAGCGGCGGAGATTTTACGATTAGCCGCCTTTAAATCTAGAGTAGTATCAGTGCCATGCTTCGAGCTTTTCTTTAAGCAAGACGTCGATTACATTAAAAGCTTATTAGATAATAGCCGGCTAAAAGTTGCTATTGAAGCTGGCAGCCATTTCGGCTGGCATCGCATTATTGGAGAAAATGGCATGTTTTTTGGAGTTGATCAATTTGGAGCAGCTGCACCATATAAAGACTTATATAACCACTTTGGCTTAAGCGCTCAACAAATAGCTCGCAATATTGCTACCAAGCTCAATCAAATGTGACTGTGACTTTTTGAGTATTTAATTATTTTTAAAAGCTAACAAAGCATATTGATTGCTTATAGAGTATCATTGTCTATAATCTAGTTTTAAGAGATGCTGGTCCTTTTGTATAAAAGACAACTAATTACCAAAATTCCATGAGAAATAATATTGTAAAAATTATCTTTTTTGCTGGAGCTGCTATATTTATAATAGCTTTATACTTGCTTATCAGCTTGCAGTCGCCCTCCAAACCTCTAGCGGGGAAAGGCGATAGTCTGCAAGGGGAAGCACAAATTGGCGGGGAATTTGAGTTAATAGACCAAAATAGAGAGATTTTTCATAGCAGCAATCTAAAAGGAAGGCTAAGTCTGATATATTTTGGCTTTACCTATTGTCCTGACATTTGCCCCACTTCCCTACAAAAAATTTCCAATATTATAACTACACTAGATAAATACCAAATTGATGCGGTGCCAGTTTTTGTCACTATCGATCCTGAGCGTGACAGCAGCAAAATGCTAAAAGAATACTTAGCGCATTTCCATCCAAAGTTTATTGGGTTAACCGGCAGCAAAGAACAAATTAAACAAGTTGCGGATAAATTTAAAGTATATTATGCTAAGGCTGCTGGAGCGGCTGGTGCTCAGGATTACATGATAGATCATTCTGCGTTTATCTATCTGATGGACAAAGACGGTAAGTACCTAAAACATTTTTATATGAGTTCCACTCCTCACGAAGTAATAGAATTCATTCGTATTTATAAAAATCAGCAACTAGAAAATTAGCACAGATTACGGAGAGGTGGCCGAGCGGCTTAAGGCGCACGCCTGGAAAGCGTGTTCACGGCAACGTGTCAGGGGTTCGAATCCCCTTCTCTCCGCCATTCGGTACGATTTCGAGTTTTTTCAAAAATATCGAACGGGAAACGTAGATGGTAATGCAGGTTTCGGCCGTTTAGCTTCAAGTTCTGAAATACAAAATTTATCATTTTGCGTTTTTCGGGGGTTTCAGAATTTTTGAAGGTTTCATATGCCTCAGAAGCTAGAGTTATAAGGGTACTGGCGGTATCTGTGAATTTATCGTCTGCTTCGTCGTAAATTTTAATTAACCGGTCAATTTCATACTGACGATCTTTTAGCTGTTGTTTTTTTGCTTGGAATTCTTCTTTGCTAAGTTCACCGCCTAGTCTTAATTCTAGTAATGTGTTTAACTTGCTTTCAATTTCTGTGTGTTCTTTCTTTAGTAAAGCTGTAGATTGATCATGCTCTTCTTTTTTAGCCTCATTAGTGTTTTTTAGGTACTCTAGGGTCTCTTTTAGCATTTCTGGGTCTCTTTCCTATTCTTTTAAAAACCTCTTCTACCTGGGCTAAAACTTCGTCTTCTCTTACATATATTTTTTTCTTAGGATTTTTAG
>JACCDN010025020.1_pt1 | contig 32832 bp, 41 predicted proteins | sample 7441691 | NCBI WGS metagenome assembly JACCDN01 (sample SAMN15323439, study PRJNA562643) | freshwater metagenome | isolation source: river surface water | place: USA:Blue River Watershed | collected 2017-08-16
CAATAATCGACCGCCATACTTTGGTATGGTATTGCGCGCTAGAATCGGATTAAAGATAAATTATATTTTCATCTGCATTCATAAATTAAATATTTTGATTGAGGGAATCTGCTAATTGTAGTAGGTAAGATTGTCGGGATTGATTTTGCTTTTTAAGTCGCTTTTTTTAATCTTAACTTTAATTTTGTAAATTTTTTCAGAATTTGTAGCATCTGCAGGTAGTGGTAAATCAACAGCTCTATTTTCAGGGACTCCAATTTTTTCTTTTATGGTGGGGAGATGTTTGGGGAATGTTATTAACATATTATAATAGTTAAATAACTGTTTAATAATTTAACTATATACCCATACCGCGCAAGCGTCAATAGAGGATTGGGGTTGGAATGTATAAAAGGGGGATAACTTTTTAGGGCAAGTAGATGGTTCAGATTTTGATTTTACATAGGTCAGTTTGTTTGGTAGGATAAAGATTGTAAGTATGTTATCTAATTATAAAATATGAAATGGTATAAAAAACAAATGGACAAGATAAAAGCTTCTCAACCAAAGTCAACGGATGATGACAAAAAAGATAAGGTTAAAAACGCTAAAGGGTATGTAGTAGATGAAAGAAAAAAATGGGTGGTAAAAAAGAAATTCCCAAATCCCGTGGCGGCTGGTAAATTGAACAGGCCAAAGACGGATTCTATTAGTTAGGATTATTATATTGTAATTACAGGAGTATGATCACAGGCTTATTCTCTAAATTAGTGCTGGCTATAATTTTAGGAGCTACAGTTGGTTTGGAAAGAGAAGGAAGTAATCAAGGATCTGGAGCCTTGGGAGGCATCCGCACCTATTCTTTGATAGCTTTGCTCGGTGCTTTGTCAGGCATATTATTTACAAATAATTTTACTTCGCTTGGGGTGTTGATTTCGGGCGGATTTTTAGTTTTGTTGGTTTCTTATTATATCTCTAGTTCTTTTACTACCAAAGAGTTTGGTCTTACCAGTGAGTTATCGGTACTTATTACTTTTTTAATCGGCCTGTTTTTGATTTTAGATATTATTCCTTTGCGGATCATAATCGCGGTTTTTGTAATACTGATGTTGATTTTATCTATTAAATCCAAAACCACTCGTATTATCGCCGGTATTTCCAGAGAAGAATTGCAGTCGTTTATCAGCTATGCGATTATAGCTTTGGTTGTTTGGCCATTTCTGCCGGACGTCGGCTACACCTTGAAAGACGTCCCCGCATTGTCTATAATTTTGCAAAATTTAAATGTAGACATTGGGCAGTTTGGTGTTCTAGAACTTGTTAATCCTAGAAAAATTTGGATGATTGTAGTTTTAATTACCGGCATTGATGTCTTCGGTTATATCTTAGGAAGAATTGTTGGCAATAAAAAAGGTTTTGCGCTCACTAGTTTTGTAGCTGGTTTTGTTTCATCTACTTCTGCCACTCAATCTTTGGCTCAAAAAAGCAAGCAAACTAGTTTTGTTAATCATTTGGTGGGAGCGGCTATCCTCGCCAATCTGGCCAGTTTTTTGCAGGTGTTTCTGTTGGTCGGTCCGCTTAATCCCAAGTGGATGATTTTTATTGCGCCCGCTATTATGTTTATGGTTTTGACAGCTGGAGTTTTAACTTTGATTTTTTTGAAGAAAAAAGAACCTGAACATGAAGTGGAAAGTCAAGAAATACAGCCTAAAAAGATATTTTCTTTAACGCCAGCTTTAAAATTTGCCGGACTTTTGATTGTGGTAAGGCTAGTTACTAAAGTTTGTTTGATTGTATTTGGACAATCTGGTTTTGTTATCAGTTCGGTTATTGCTTCGCTTGCAGGTTTAGATGCTATTCTGGTAAACTTGGCCGATCTGGCTGGTAAAACCATCAGCTTCCAGTTTGCTTTTGTCACATTTGTCTTGGTTAATGCTACCAATTTGGCGAGTAAGGTAGTATATTCTTTCTTGCAGGGTACTAAAGAATTTACAGTTAAATTCTTAGTTGGTGCGATTGCTATTGTTATCAGCAGTTCTATTTGGCTATTTTTAAGCTAAAATGTTTACCTTTCTTCAAAATAAATTTCAGGTGTGGTGGCTACAGGCTGTTTATGGAATGGTTGGAAGCGGGTTTGTAACCTTGCTTTATGTTTATTTTGTAAAAAGTAAACTTAATTTTGGCTATATTATTTTAGCGGAAGCGCTTGGCTATGGAGGGGCGGCTCTTTTTATTATTCTCAAAAAGCGATTTAGAGCTCCGTTCGATCTTCGTTTAGGATTTCTACTTATACTTACCTCTCTTTTTTTGTTGTTCTTACCATTTTCACCGCTTGTTGTTTTGTTTATCTACACTATTGTCAGAATATGCGGGGTAATTATGTTTTTTGTGCCATATAATATTTTATTTTTTCGTTCAACTCAGGAAAATAAAAGACTTCATAAAATGACGGTGATGTGGGCAATTGGCTCGGTGGTAGGAGTGATTGCGCCAATTATTGGTGGATATATTTTTTCACGTCTCGGTATTGGTATATTTATAAGCGTGGCTATAGCTTTTTTATTTATTGCTTTAGCCTTAACATTTTTTATAAAAAAAGAAGTGCATAATTATAACTTTAAAGGATTGATGACCCATCTTAAAGGTGTGCGCACTACCACTATGATAGATGGCGCTTCCGAAAATATTTCCGGTATTTTGATCGCCTTATATCTGTTAACTTTTATAAAAGATGAGTTTGATTTTGGAAGGTTATTGTCGGTTATTGCTTTAATTTCAGTAATGTTTTCTTTTCGAGTGGCCAAGTTTTCTGACAAGTATAATAGAAGGTTTGAATTTATTTGGCCATTATCGCTTCTTTTATCCATCATTATGATTTCGTTCTATTTTGTCAGTAATTTTTGGGTAGTAATTATCTTAGCTATTCTTTTTAAATTTGTTAGTACCTTACTTAATCCTGTGCGGTCAAATATTATCCTTGATAAAGTTGCTAATGTTCCCCTTACCTGGATTGCCAGGGATGTTTTCATAAATATCGGTCGAGCAGTAGCTTTATGTGTAGTTTTTGTTATACTGTATCGGGGATTCTTGAAAGAAGCCTTTATATTTGCAGGGGTATTATTCGCTATATTTCCCATCATTGTTTATAGGAAAAAGATTTATTTTTAATTAAAATAATATGGAAAACCAGCCATTGGAACCAAAAAAAGTAGGCGTTAATTTAGAATCATTTAAATCACATAGCCCAGATAAATTTCCGTGGCAAATAAAGGCTGTAGCTATTTTTATGATTTATTCTGGTATAACAGATATTTATCTTGGAGTCATTATGATGATGGCGTCAATAATTTTATTAGCGATATTTATCATTTTAGGAATTTTTAATATAAAGTATGCAGTGGATCTTTTTAAAATGAAGAAAAAAGGGTACGTAGGAGCTGTGGTATTAAATATAGGTGGTATCTTATTTTTTCTTTTAGTTTCTTTATACGCATCTAGTGTAAGTGTGGGAGGTTTTAGATACTCACCTTCTTTATTTACAACCGTTATTTCCATTATTACTTTGTATTATTATCGTGATAAGTTTGTTTATTAAGTAAGTTATAAATTAAAAATCGTCTCTAGGCAGTTCTTTAATTTATTGACTTTAGTTCTTAGCGTGATAAGCTATATGAAGTACTTTATTTTATCGAATATTTTAAATAAAATTAATCATTGATAATGAATTTTAAATTAAATAGAGCATTTTTTTTATTTATTGTTAGCCTGTTTTTATGTGGTCTATTTAGTTCTGGGTCTGTTTTAGCCCAAACCAGTAGCACTGATGTTATTATGGTAGATAATAGTTCTACTGCAAGCGCTTTTGCTTCTAGTTCTAGCTCAAATGAAATTACTCCAAACAATGAGATTGATTTGTCAGATTCTATCTCAATCATGATGCAGAATTTGAGAATTTTTGGTCAGAATATTGGTATGAGCTATGTCGATCCGAGGACTATTTTAGCCAGGATTATCAAATCTGGCATGGGTTTTATTGGTATTATTGTATTGGTAATAATTTTGTGGAGCGGTTTACGTATTATGCTTTCCGGTGGTGATGAAGAAAAGTCTGCTCATGCCAAAAGAGGTTTGTGGAATTTGCTTATCGGGCTATTTATTATGCTCTCCGCATATAGTATCGTGAGTTTTGTTTTTAATGCGCTTAATAATCCTAATAGTCCTCCTAGTACCACAGAATCTAATTCTGTCACTCGTGATCCAGTAGTTAATCCTTGATATAATTTAAATAAAAAATAAGCGGGCTAGATTTTTTCTAGACAATCAACCTGTCAAGGTCTATAATAAAGTCATAAATATAACCAATTATTTATGGAGCAAGAAAGCAAAAATTTTTCTTCAAGACCGCCAGTTCATTATTATGGAGACGTGGTACGAAAATTATTCTTAGCAGCGGGAGTGCTTATGCTAGTTTCTTTAGCATTTTTTGCGCCACTGATAAGCGTGCCCTTAGTTGTTTCGGTAGTTGCTATAATTTTAGTAGCTTCTTTATCGGGCTTGGAAAGCCCGAATCATAAATGGGTAGTCATGACAAACGCTTTGGCTTCGGCTATTGGTTGTGGGTATTTTCAGTATACGGCTGTTAATTATTACATGACCTCCACCACTTCTATGGAAATAGACTGGGCTTTTTTTATGGTAAATGAAGTTTTGTCTATAATTTTTTTCTTAGCCTTGTATTATAGTAGTAAAACAGTGCGAGCCTGGAAGCAAATTCAAACAAAATAAAATCAGATGTCTTTTTTTTCAGAAAAAGTGTATAGTGTTGTAGCTAAAATTCCTAAAGGCCATGTTTTGACGTACAAACAAGTCGCCAAAAAAGCAGGTAGCCCCTTGGCATATCGGGCGGTCGGAAATATTTTAAATAAAAATTACAATCCAAATATCCCGTGCCATAGGGTCGTTAGGTCGGATGGAAAAATTGGCGGCTATAATCGAGGCGCTAAGAGAAAAAAAGAGATTTTGACTAGAGAAGGATTTTTGAAGAAGAATTAAATTTTTAGGTTATTTTATTTTGGTAATTTTGTAACTGACTTCTTTTCCTGCAATTTTTAATTCAACATTTTCTCCAACTTTTTTGCCTATCAAAGCCGAACCAAGAGGGGAAACATGAGAAATAACTCCTTTTTGCGGATCTGTTTCGGTTGAGCCAAGGATTAGATAAGTTTTTGATTTTCCATCATTTTCAATCGTCACCCGATGTCCAATTTGTACTACTTCATTTTGCGAATTAGGTTCTATAATAGTCGCATTTTTTAGTTGGTTTTCAATGGTTGTAATAGCGCTGTTTATTCCGCGCAGTTTGCCTTTGGCCAATTGGTATTCTACGTTTTCGGAGAAGTCGCCAAATTCAGCCAATCTTTTGACTTCTTCAGCGCCTTTTGGTCGGCTATAATTTTTTAATCTATCCAACTTTGCTTCCAATTCTTTGATTTTTTCTACCGTAAGCATGGGGTCGGATTTCATCATGGCGTATTTTCCTGGTTTTCGATAGGGGACTTGCATATGTCTATGATAGTACCATTTTTTTCTGTTTAGGCAAAATTATACGAAGCCTCCGTTAAAGTGGTTTGACAATCGTAAACTATAAAGGATAAGATTAATAAAATACTAATATTGTCTAATTATAAAAATATGACAGATAAGTTAACCATGATTCCCTCTAAGGATAGGGAAGGTATACCTGATAAATTAGAAAGAGAGAGATTAGCATCTCGTCAACATATTTTAAATTTGTTTAGTAGCTTAAATAACCAAAGTTTGGATTTAGATAGGTTAGTCTCCATTACAACTGTATTATTGGAAAAGATTGTTAATTATAACGACTCCCATACTATTTCAGAAGCTGATATAACGGTAATTATTCCTGCTGTGAGAAATTCTGTAAATTTTAAAAATTTTTCTTTTAGTCTAGACTTACTTGAAAGACCTAGTCTTAGTTCTTTTAGCCTACTTGTCGTTAATAAAGATGGGGGACACTATCCATTGTCTAGAGAATCGGTACGAGATTCTTTTAACGAGATCGAACGTAGAGAAATGTAGGAATTTTTGATTACGTGTAATAGTTAATTCTCATATAGCCCTACCCCTTGCTTTTTATAGTAAAATAAGGTAGAATTAGATTCTGTAAGTTTATTATTTAACCTAATTTTATGGGTAGCTTCAACAGAGACAATAGATCAGGTGGCGACAGAGGCGGAGACCGCGGTGGTAGCCGTTTTGGCGGAGGCGGTAAAAGCTTCGGCGGTGGCAATAGATTTGGCGGTGGAGGCAAGAGTTTTGGCGGTGGTTTTGGGAAACCAGAAATGCACGACGCTACTTGCAGTCAATGTGGCGCTGCTTGCCAAGTTCCATTTAGACCAAGCGGAGGCAGAGAGATTTTCTGCAGTAACTGTTTCAAAGACAAGAGACCAGAAAGAAATGATGGTCCAATGAGACAGGGTGGAAACTTCAACAGGTCAAGTTTTGACAGTAAGCCAAGCTTTGACAAGAAACCATCATTTGGTGGAGGTGATAACAATCAGCTAAAACAGCAGATTGAAAATCTAAACACCAAGCTTGATAAGATTCTCAAAATTTTATCTCCTGGTCAGCCAGAAGCTAAAGTGTCTATTCCGGAAGTAGATGTAGTAGTAAAAGAAGTTAAGAAAGCAAAAGAATCAGCCGCTAAGTCAAAAGCAAGCGCTAAGAAAACTTCTAAGAGTAAAAAATAAATTCAACTTAAAATAACAAAGCCTCGTTTGGGTAAACCTCGACGAGGTTTTTGTTTATATGGATGAGTGGTTATTTTTATGATAAAATGTATTTGTATAATTGTCATTCTGAGCAAAGCGAAGAATCTCTATCTGTGTTGTAAAGTTTTTGGACAGGGATCCTTCATGGAATTTATCCCCTTTAGGGGGTTCAGGATGACAGAAAGTTGTTTTCTTTATGCCACCTAAAAAAGTTTTTCCCCCGTCACTTAGTATCAAAAAAATCATCGGTCCTAGTTTTGTGATATTGGCTCTTGGTTTAGGTTCGGGTGAAGTTATTCTTTGGCCTTATCTGGTTTCCAATTATGGGTTAGGTATTGCTTGGGGAGCATTGCTTGGTATTACCTTCCAATTCTTTATTAATATGGAAATAGAACGCTATGCCTTGGTAAAAGGAGAAAGCGTTTTTGTTGGTATTGCCAAAATTTTTCCAAAATCTGTTTATTGGTTTATTATTTCTACTTTTATCGGTTTTGGCTTGCCGGGAATTATCGCTGCTTCGGCCAAAGTTTTGGGTTCGGTTTTGGGAATAGATGATTTCAAATGGTTAGCCGTATTAATGCTAGTTATTATTGGTCTATTTCTCAGTGGTGGTAAGACGGTCTATGAAACTATGGAAAAAATTACTAAAACTATTATTCTTGTTGGCGTACCCTTTATATTTATCCTAGCTTTATTTTTAAGTTCCAAAACTGATTGGTCAGCTTTGGTCAGCGGCATGATTGGCAGGGGAGATGAGTTTTGGTTTTTGCCGAGCGGTATTAGTCTAGTGACGTTTTTTGCCGCCTTTGCTTATTCTGGAGCCGGAGGCAATCTCAATCTCACGCAGTCTATTTATATAAAAGAAAAAGGCTATGGCATGGGAAAGTATGCGCAAAAAATAGTTGGGTTATTCCGTGGTCACGATAATGTTATACAAAAAATTAAACTAGGCGGTGAAGAATTTGAAATGAACGAGAAAAATGTTAGTAGTTTTAAGGCTTGGTGGAGGACTATTAATTTAGAACACTTTATTATTTTTTTGTGTATTGGTGCGTTGGCGATGTTGCTGTTAATGCTTTTATCTTTCACTACTGCCTTTGGTGTGAGTGGCAATGGCGAAGGAATCAATTTTGTAATTAACGAGGGAGCGGTCATTGGTCAGAAATTGGCGCCTGTTGTTGGTACTATATTTTTGTTGGTCGTATCTATCATGTTGTTTCAAACTCAGCTTGGTATACTGGATTCTACCAGTCGTATCATGGCCGAAAGTTTGGCAATAGCCAGATTAAGAAAAGTGACTGACGGTAAAATTAATCTTTCCAAAATATATTATGGTTTTCTGTGGGCTCAAATTGTTTTTGGGATTGTCCTATTTCTGTTAAATATCTACGAGCCAAAAACCCTCATTGTCTTGGGAGCTGTTATCAATGCCTTCGCCATGTTTGTGCATATTGGTTTGGTGGCCTGGCTTAATCACAAAAGTTTAGAGCCGGTTTTTCGTCCTAGATTATTTAGAAAAATAATTATCGGAATCATATTTGCGTTTTTTGGTATTTTTAGTACCATAGTGTTGTTGGATAAGTTGGGTCTGTTTAATTTAAAGATTTAATTCTTAATTTAAAGCGTATGCCCGCAGATGCTTATAATCCTGTTTATATGGTTCCTGTAGTTTCAAATGGAGTAAATTATTGGTCAATTTTGTTCTGTGGAGTTTTGTCTATGGTGATAGGCGCAATTTGGTATGGGCCGCTGTTTGGTAAGAAATGGGCAAAAATTATCGGCGCGACAAATCAAGATTTAGAAACTCGCAAGAAAATGCAGAAAGAAGCCGGGCCATTATATCTGATACAATTTCTATTAAGCCTATTTCAAATTTTTGAACTTTCAACCTTCATTAATTGGATGTATAAGATTGATCCGACTCGTGTTTTTGATATAGGTTATATTTTTATTGCCTTATCTTTATGGGCAGCTTTTATTGTCCCAACTATTGCAGGCAGCGCAATGTGGAACAATGATTCTTCAAAAATAAAATGGGCCAGATTTCTCATCCAGTCGGGCTATCAGTTGGTAAATTTCATTGTTTTTGGATTAGTTTTGGGGATGTGGAGATAAAATTTTTATATGCTACCAAATCATTCACCGTGGATAAAAGAACTCAAGCGTACCCGGCCGGTAGTGCCACTTGCAAAAGATACTAAAGCAGATGTGGCTATCGTGGGAGGTGGTATTGCCGGAGTGGTTACGGCTTTTTTTGCTTTGCGAAATACAAAAAATAAAGTGGTGTTAATTGAGGCAGACAAAATTGCGCACGGTGCGACTGGTCATAACGCCGGACAGATTACCAGTTATTTTGAAAGACCGCTATATGATATTGCGGATGAATTTGGTTTGGAAATGGCTGTTGATGGGCAGAAAGCCGTAGAGTCAGCTTGGGGATTGTTGGATGAAATCATTGCTGAAGCGCAACTACAAACACCGCTCTATCGTTTTACTGGCTATGCTGGTTTTTCTAGTTTAGAACAAGTTGTACAGCATCTCAAGAATAATCGTTGTCGTGTGTTGGGTGGCGCTCCAACTGAAAGTATAATGATCGCCAAAGAATGGGAAGGGCTTAAAGATATACCTAAGGAATATAGTGATCTGTATACGATACTAAATCATAAAGACCTTTTGGCGCTTCTTGAAACGGATAACCATGATTATATTGCGGCACTTTCATATCAAAAAGGTTGTACCAACAGCGCTCTTTTTTCAGAAGAACTGATTGGTTATCTGATTGCCAAATATCCAAAAAGATTTTCGTTTTATGAAGGCAGTCCGGTGAATGTAGTTAGATTAAAAGAAAAAAAAGGTATATTAGAAGTTTTGAGTCATAGAGTCGAAGCAAAAGAGATAGTGTTATGCACAAACGGTTTTGAAAAATTCAAGATCATAAACGAAGCGGGGATAGAGATAGATACCAAGTTTCATGCTTCGGTCGCGGGCAGAATCGGCTATATGTCTGGCTATATCGAACCACTTAGTCACTCGCCGACGGCTATCAGTTATTTTCCCAAGAGTAAGCAGAATGTCGATCCAACTGGCGAAAGTTATTTTTACCTAACGCGTCGTCCGCACGAACACGAAGGTAATAAATCATATAATCTTGTCTGTACTGGCGGGCCGGAAAAAGTCTTGCCCAACGGTGCTGTCTATGTAAAAGAAGACTTTTGTTCAGAAGAGATAAAAAATAACGTCGATGATTTTTTAATTGAAAATTACAACAAATTTCCTACCGAAGAAATTAAGTACCAATTTTGCTGGCATGGACTTATGGGCTACACACCTAACGGTATAAGACGTATCGGACCCGAACCGGTTAATCCTGTATTATTGTACAATCTTGGTTGTAATGGTGTAGGTATATTGCCTTCTATATATGGCGGTCAGAAAATTTCTAGATTTTTGAATGGTGAGAAATTGTCTAAATCTATTTTTGATCCTACCGATCAGCTTTGGGAAGATGAGGCCTAATTTATGTTAGAAACTTTATTTGTATTTATTTGTTCGGTAGCTTTGGTGATAAAAGGCGCTTCTTTTTCTACTAAGTATTCTGCCAAACTTGCTAGCAGTTTCGGACTTTCCAGGTACGCGATTGGTTTTATTGTGGTGGCCGTTATCTCCATTTTACCCGAGACTTTTGTGATAGTAAATTCTGCTTTGGCCGGCATGTCGTCTTTTGGTTTGGGGACTTTGTTTGGTTCCAATGTGGCTGATATGACTCTTGTTTTTGCTATTATTTTATTATTGGCTGGAAGAGGAATAAAAATTGAAAGTAAAATTTTGAAAAAAAATAAAGTCTATCCATTTTTATTATTATTGCCACTTATTTTTGGTTTTGATGGGTTTTTTTCTCGCACTGAAGGTTTGGCTTTGGTTATTTTTGGAGCAGTTTTTTATTATACGGCTTTTAAAAATGGTTCAGAGGTAGTTAAAATAAAAGCGGGTAAGAAGGATCTGTTAAAAGATGTGATGCTTTTTTTGTTGGGGATGGCAGTGCTTGTTGTTGGCTCGCACTTTACGGTTGTATCGGCGACCAGCTTTGCTAGCTTATTGGATATAAATCCAATCTTAGTTGGCATGTTACTTGTCGGTTTGGGCACTACTATGCCGGAATTATTTTTTGCTTTGAAAGCTGTAAAGAGACGAGATGATGATTTGGCAGTAGGGGATATCTTAGGAACAGTCTTGGCAGATGCGACCGTAGTTACTGGTATTTTGGCTCTTATCAATCCGTTTTCTTTTCCATTAAAAATGATCTATGTTACCGGAACATTTATGGTTATGGCTTCAGTGATCTTATTTGTCTTTATGCGGTCAGGCAAATTATTATCTAGGAAAGAGGGTATTATCCTATTCTTTTTTTGGCTGACTTTTGTGGTGGTTGAATTTTTGGTTAATAGGTAAAGTATTGAAACAAAAAACAAGCCACCCGTAATTAAATTTCCATAGTTGAAAATTTAATTACGTTGGGATGGCTTGCTCCTTTCTCCACAACGGTTGTTCTATGGATGACCATTTTTGCCACTCTTTTTTCTTTGATCTAGTACTTTGCCCCAGATCAAAATGATGTCACCCAAAACTACGAGGGCGACATAGATGGTAATGGCCACCGCAACCAATTCTTGCCACGGGGCGTGCTCGATGAAGTTGGCCGTGTAATAGCCAAACTCCATCAGGAGAGGGATCGCGTAATACGCGATCAATGGCAGGATCAAGATCGCCAGTGCCATCCCCGTCGTATTCAGACGAAATTTTGACATGCGACACCTTTTTTGGTTGGTCCAAAAAAATACTACCCCCAAAACCCCATTTTGTCAACCCTGTTAAATAACCCCGACTCTATCGGGGTTGCCTCGCGGGCATTTAACAGGGTCAACCCAACCCTCTTTATTTATCAATCCTTCTTTGCTATAATACCCCTCATAAATCAAAGCTTAAATTTCAAACTATGTCTGCTCAAGATTATCTCTGGATCCTGTTTGGCGTTATCATAGTCGGTTTTTTGGCGCTTGACCTTGGTTACTTTAATCGTCAAGTTCACAAAGTAGAACTAAAGTCAGCAGTAAATCAGTCGTTATTTTGGATTGCCCTCTCGCTCGGGTTTGGGTTTTTGATTTTCTTATTTTTAAGCAAAGAATTAGCGGCTGAATTCTTGACAGCGTATGTAACCGAAAAAATGCTTTCCGTGGACAATCTCTTTGTTATCATGCTTATCTTTAGTTATTTCAAATTGGAAGAAAAATATCATCATCGCGTTTTGTTTTGGGGGATTATGGGAGCGATTGTTTTTCGAGGCATATTTATTGGTTTTGGTTCTATCATCATTAATCAGTTTCATTGGGTGCTGTATGTTTTTGGGGCATTTTTGCTTTATACCGGCATCAAATTATTGCAAGATAAAAAAGAAGAACACGCTGATTTTAATAACAGTAAGATTGTAAAATTGGCTCATCGATTTTTGCGTTTCTCGCCTAATCATCATAATGGCAAGTTTGTGGTAAGAGAGGGTGGTAAGTTGTTCCTAACTTCTCTGTTCTTAATCATGTTGCTCGTGGAGAGTACAGATATTATCTTTGCTGTAGATTCTATCCCGGCTGTTTTTGCGATATCTCAGCACCCGTTTATTGTCTTTACTTCCAACATCTTTGCTATTATGGGTCTGCGAGCCCTGTTTTTCTTGATTGAAAGTATTTTGCACCGCTTTCATCATTTGCAAAAAGGTTTGGCCTTTATTCTGTTGTTTATAGGGGCAAAAATGCTTGCCGGTATTTTTGATCTTCATATTTCTTCGCTGATTTCTTTTGGGATTATCATGTTCGCTCTAGTTGCGTCAATGGTTTTATCTGTAATTTTTCCCAAGAAGATTTAGTAAGGTTAAGCGATATAAAGTCTAGTATCTTAGCCAAAACAGCTTAATACCCCTTGACTTTTAGCGGAAAAAATGGTATACTATATTTTGTAAATTCAGTTAATTTATTTGTGCTTGCTAATAATAGAGAAGTAGGATTATCCCCTGATGATTTGTTTGCCAGACCAGAGGATGTGGCAGATGAGGTTGAGCTTGCGTTTGGAACAGATCAGTTAAGATCTGATGAGATGCAAATGATTAGAGCTGACGATCCTGAAGGGTTGAAAAAAGCTCATAAAACTAAGGAGAGTGACCAGCTAGCAGCTCGAATAGAAGCGACAAGAAAATCTATGGAAGGCAGAATAAGAACTCGAACGTTAGCATTTACCGAGGACGAACTTAGGCGTGCAAGGGAAAATGAACCGACACTGCCTGCCTCAAAAGATTAATAAAAAATAATCCCCAGGGAGAAAAGTAGTCGATTTCGACCGGCGATCAAATTATTCACACAACCAAAACATTATGACAGGTATTATCAAAAGCCTTATCGTAGAAAAGAATTTTGGATTTATTACTCCAGATGATGGTGGAAAAGATATTTTCTTCCACGCTTCAGCTTTGAGTGGTGGTCTTCAATTTGCTGATTTACAAAAAGGTCAAAAGGTATCCTTTGATGTAGAGGATTCTGAAAAAGGACCTCGCGCAGCAAATGTAGTACTAGTTGCCTAATAGGCAAATTAAACAAAAAGCCGCCCTTAATAAGGCGGTTTTTTGTTGTTTGTACACTGTCATCCTGAGCGAGGCTTTAGCCGAGTCGAAGGATCCCTTATGCTATGCATTTGCAAAAACTATGTTTAAGGGATTCTTCGCTTTGCTCAGAATGACAATTTCTTGGTAAGTTGTTATTTAAGATTTTTTATTAAGTATCAAACTAATTATAAATAATAAAAGAGCCGAAACAACAATAGCCGCTCCGCTAGGCAAGTTGAAATAAAAAGAAGCAAAGAGGCCGGCGATGACCGATATTAGCGAAAAGCCAATACTATAGAAAAAAGTTTTTTTGAAGCTCTGGCTTAACTGAGTAGCTGTTAAGACAGGCACAACCATAAGTGCGCCTACAAGTAAGGCTCCGACAATCCTCATGCTAAGAGATATGGTGATAGCGGCAAATAGCATGAGTAAAATGTTTAAAAATTTAATTGGCAAACCATTGGCTTGTGACAACTCTTCGTCGTAAGCCGTAATAAATAATCTTTTGAAAAGCAAAATTATAGATATAAAAATAAATAAACCAAAACCACCAATGAGTTGTAAATCAAGAGTGGAGACAGTCGCTATACTGCCAAACAGATAAGTGAAGATATTGGTGTTAAGCCCTTTGGCCAGTCCGAAAATAATAAGCGAAATTGCTAAGCCGCCAGATAAAAATAAAGCCAAGACTGATTCGCCAAATATTTTTTTGGCGTGGCGTAGTTTTTCCATTCCGAGCGCCGCTATACCAGAAGCGATAATGGCGGTTAGTACAGGATTAATACCAGACAAGACGCCGATAGCTACGCCAACAAGAGAAACATGGGCGAGAGTATCTGCAAGAAGTGAGTATCTTTTGACAACCAAAAATACACCGATAGTGGGTGCTAGAACAGCGATAATGAGGCCTGCTACAAAGGCTCTAATCATGAAATCGTATTGAAAAATTTCCAGCATATTAGTGAGGGTGATGAATATGGGTAATACTTTGGCCGTAGATTTTTTTGATCATATCTTCTTCGTGGATAATTTCTTTGGCGCCATAGCAGAACAGGCCTCGGTTGAGGCAGAGGATTGATTTTATCTCGCCCGTAATCGTGTCTATATCGTGAGAGACAAAAAGAATGGTAATACCTTGTTTGGTATTAAGTTCTTTGAGAAAATTATAAAAATCTTTTTGAGAATTTGGATCAACGCCGACAAATGGTTCGTCTAGGATTAAGATTTTTGGATCACTAGCCAAAGATCTGGCCAAGTAGACTCTTTGTCTTTGACCACCTGAAAGCTGGCTCATTAGCCTGTATTTTAAATCGGTAATATTGGTAATTGCTAAAGCTCGTTCAATGGCTTCGTGGTCGGTTTTTTTAATATTGCCCCATAAGCCTTTTTTGGTCACTAGGCCACTCTCAACAATCTCGTATACAGTAGCAGGAAAAGCCACGTTGTCTTGGGCAATGCGTTGAGGTACATAGCCGATAACACTCCCATTTTTTATTTTATTTAAGTCTTGCCCAAAAATTTTTATTTCACCACTTTTTGGTTTGAGGAGCCCGACTAGGATTTTTAGTAAGGTAGTTTTACCTCCGCCGTTTGGTCCAAGGATTCCGACGTAGTCTCCAGGTTCTACAGCAAAAGAAATATTTTCCAGGACGGAAATATTATTATATGAGAAGTTTAGATTTTTGACTTCGATGATTGAGTTTACTGGCATACCATAGCGGTTTTGAGATTTTTTAAATTGTTTTTCATTATTGTGATGTAGTCCTGATTATTTTTTGAGTCTTGTTCTAGGAGACCTTCGATTGGGTCTAAGACAAGAGTCGTAGCGCCAACTTCGCTAGCAATAGTTTGTGCTAGCTTGGGGCTAATCATAGTTTCAAAAAATATATACTTGATATTTTTACTTCTGGCCAGATCCGCAATCTCGGCAATTTTTTTCGGAGAAGGGTCTTCTTCGGGTGAGATTCCCAAGATATGAGAAACAGTAAAATTGTAGCGACTAGCCAAATAGCCAAAGGCATCATGGGAAGTAATTATTTCTCGCAAGGCGCAATTGCTCAGTCCGGATTGATATTCTTGGTCTAGGGCAGTTAAATCATTTTTTAGTTTCTGCCAGTTATTAGTATACTCCTCTGCATGCTTGCTATCAATTTTTATGAGAGCGCCTAGAATAATATCTGCTTCTTGGGATATGATATTTGGGTCAAGCCAGAAATGAGGGTTAGATTTGTTTGTTTGGGTTAGTTCGTTACTCATGTTGAGAGTAAGGAGGTTGGTAGCTTTTACCTTTACATTATTTTGGAATTTTTCTGCCCAAGCATCTATGCCTCCACCATTGAAAATAAATAGTTCAGCTTGATATATACCAGCGATATCTCTAGCAGTTGGTTCAAAATCGTGCGGTTCGACACCGGCAGGGGTAATATTGGTAAGGCTAATAAATTCTCCACCAATACGGCTGGTAAGAAAGGCTAGGGGATAGAAACTGACAACAACTCCAGGTTTGTCTGAAGGAGGGGTTGGAGTTGTTGCTTTGGGTGTTAGTATTATTTTAAATAAGGCTAGCGTTAGGACTAGTAAAAAACCAATTAGCCAGTATTGTTTATATTTCATATAGTGTAGTTAGTTGTTTATATGTTGACTATAGCACAACCTTTATATACTTGCAAGTAGGTTGCATTTATGGTATAGTATATTTACTATGAAATGCGATCAGCATAACCTTCAGTCGGCAGTAATACTTAAAGAAAATAATCTCAAATCCACGGGCGCGCGCCTTAAGCTTTTGGATATTTTTAAACATGCAAAAAAACCGTTAAGCGTGAGTGAGATTTTTTTAATGCTTCAGGACGAATCAATTGATAAGGTTACCCTTTATAGAAATGTAGAATCTTTGGCTCAAGTTGGAGTTTTAAAACGGATTAGACTTAAAGATCGCCAAGCCTATTATGAGTTGGTCGAAAAAAATCACCACCATCATATTATTTGTAGTCATTGTGGTAAAATTAAAGATATTACCAATTGCGCTGTAGACATAATTAATAAAAATTTTTTAAGATCAGTCGGTTTTGCAAAACTTACGGAACATTCGTTGGAGTTTTTTGGTGTGTGTGCTGTTTGTGCCAGAAAATAAAATCTTCATTATAAGTGTGATATAATTAATTTATGCTTACATTTAAGAAGTATTTATTTGGTTTTTTTATCACTGTCGCACTTGTGATTTTTTTAGGTAACTCGAATCTAGTTAGAGCCCAGGCTTTGCCAGAAGATGAAATCTCTTTTGTTGCTACCTCTCCTAATCTTTTAGATACGTATTATAAAGCAAAAGTGATAAATATTATTGAAGAAGGTCAAAAAGAAATTGAACCTGGACAAAGCCAAATATATCAAAAAATAGAATTAGAGATTTTGAACGGTGATGAAAAAGGTAAGAAAATCACGATAGATCACGGTGGTAGTTTTGCTATTACCGAAAGTCAGAAAGTGAAGAAAGGGTACAGGTTGATAATAGCCAAAACTCCCGCTTTGCCTGGAGGAAGGGAAGTTTATTATGTACTTGATAAGTATAGGGTGAATGGTTTATTGGCGGTAGTTTTAATTTTTTTTGCAATCGCTGTTTATTTTGGTCGTAAGAAAGGTTTAACTGCTATTGTTGGGCTAATTTTTAGTGTGATTGTAATTTTTTATTATATCATTCCCCATATTCTCAAAGGCGGGAATCCTTTTTTAACTTGTATTTTTGGCGCCCTGCTTATTTTATTTTTATCTTTATACTTATCTCACGGTTTTAATAAGCGTACTAGTTTGGCCGTAGTAAGCAGTTTTATTTCTTTAAGCCTTGCTGTAGCTATAGATCTGTTTTTTGTTTATATGGCCAAATTGGCTGGTAATGGTACGGAAGAAGCTTTTTACTTGCAGTTTGGCAGTGTAAATCTCGACCTGCGAGGATTGTTGCTTGGTGGAATCATTATTGGCGTATTAGGCGTGCTTGATGATGTTACGACTGCCCAAGCAGCAGCGGTAGAAGAAATTTCTAAAGCTAATCCCAGTCTATCTTTTCGTGATTTGTATTCGCGCGGAATGTCTGTGGGCAGAGAGCATATTGTGTCGCTAGTTAACACCTTAGTTTTAGCATATGTGGGTGTTTCTTTTCCCTTCTTACTTTTGTACGTTAGCCAAAAGACCCAGGCCTTTTGGATGACTTTTAATAGCGCTTTTGTCGCCGAAGAAATTGTGCGGACGTTGGTGGGTAGCACGGTGCTGATTTTAGCAGTACCTATTACTACCGTTTTGGTTGCTTGGGTTTACGGAAGAAAAGAATCAAAAAAATAATACTGTAATCTAATAATACAAGCTTAATTATTAGGCTTGTATTATTTTTGTAATTAAAAATCTCGAAATCTTGGCTGGCGGTCGCTGTATTTTTTGGCTATTAATAGGTAAGTTTATTGGTATAAACTTGAATCAGTTATTAAATTTATGTATACTACATATTGTAGTAGAGTAAGTTTGTTCTGTCAAAAAATTTATCCCCAAATATTACTAATCATTGAAAAGTTCAAAGATCGGTGCTAAGCTATTAGCAGTTTATTAATTCGTTCACTTCGTTATAGGGGCTAAAGCCCATATATACTTATTCACTCGGAAATAAAAAAGCAAGCTTATTTATTTCCTCATTCATTTCGTATATGAAAACAAAAAAAATTATTTTATCAGCCTTTACCATTTTGGCCTTTGCTTTCTATATAGTCTATCAACGCCTAGGTTGGGGTTCTTCGGTAATTGTAACTCCGGGCACTGGCGGTCAAAATCCAAGCAGTACTACTCAAAATCCAAATACACGCAGTTTTCGTGATGGGGTCTATAATGGTATTAGTGCTGACGCTTTTTACGGTCGGGTAGAGGTGGTGGCAACAATTAGCGGTGGTCGTATAGTGGATGTGACGTTTTTAGATCACCCAAAAGATGCTAGAACTTCTCAAGAGATTAGCGCGAGAGCAATGCCGATTCTTCAAACTGAAGCTATTGCGATTCAAAAAGCTAGTGTGGATATTGTCTCTGGAGCTACGGAAACAAGTTTGGCCTTTCGCGAATCCCTTGCTTCTGCACTGGTAAAGGCTAAGATTTAGTTATGTTACAAAAAAGATTGCTCATGGGTATGCCGATTACGGTAGAAATTGTTGACTCAAGCGCAAGTGAGAGTATTTTTGAAGAAGTCTTTAATTATTTTGACTGGGTAGAAAAAAATTTTAGCGTTTATAAAGCCGATAGCGAAATAAGAAAGATAAATAAAGGTGAAATAAAGCCAGAGCATTACAGCCCGGAGATGCAAGAAATTTTTAAATTATCGGAAGAAACAAAAAAGGCCACTAAAGGTTATTTTGATATTGAGTATCAAGCTGGGCAATATGATCCGTCAGGACTAGTCAAAGGCTGGGCAATTTATAAAGCTTCGCAAATTTTAAAAAACAAAGGGTTTGAAAATTTTTATGTAGAGGCTGGGGGAGATGCACAAGTATATGGTAAAAATAGCCAGGGTCAAGATTGGCAGATTGGCATTCGCAGTCCATTTAAAAAAGAAGAAATAATAAAAGTGATAGCGCTAAGTAATTTGGGGATGGCAACCTCTGGCACTTATGCCCGCGGACAGCACATATACAATCCCTACCAAAAGGAAGATCCGATTTTAGAAATTGTTAGCCTGACAGTGGTTGGACCAAATGTATATGAGGCCGATAGGTTTGCCACAGCGGCTTTTGCGATGGGCAAAGAGGGTATTAAATTTATAGAAAAATTGCCGGGATTAGAAGGGTATATGGTAGACAAGGATGGGGTGGCAACTATGACAACAAATTTTAATAAGTATGTGGTTTAATAATTTTTTATATGCTTAAACTTATAGACAAGTTTCTCAACCAAATAACAATGTATAAGTTGGTTCTTTATTATGTGTCCGGTCTGTGGGTTGTCTCTCTGATTTTAAGTTTCTTTAAACTTTTAGCTTTTACTCCTTTGGAGTTGATTATTTCCACTGCGATTATTCTAATTACTTGCTGGTTAGTAAATTTTATTTTTGCCCGTGTCTTTGGCGCGCCAAGTAATATTGAATCTGTTTATACTACCGCTTTTATTTTAATTTTGATTGTCCCGCCAATGCAGTCAACCGGGTACTTGCCGTTTTTATTTTGGGTGGCAGTTTTGGCAATGGCTTCAAAATATATTTTGGCTATCAATAAGAAACATATTTTTAATCCTGCGGCGGTGGCTGTAGCTATTACGGCTGTCGCTATTGGGCAATCGGCTAACTGGTGGGTCAACAGTATTTATCTTCTGCCACTTGTACTAGTGGGTGGGTTTTTATTGGTGCGCAAGATACGAAGGTTTGATTTATTTTTTAGTTTTTTAGTCGCTTGTTTGGTTGGAATTACCGTCTCAGCTTTTTTTACAGAAAGAGATGTTTTGATTACCTTGCAAAAAACTCTGAGCCATTCATCTATTTTCTTTTTTGCTTTTGCTATGCTGACTGAGCCGGCGTCTACACCTCCAACTCGTCAATTGAGAATTATCTATGGCGCTTTGGTTGGTATATTGTTTAATCCGGCTGTGCATATTGGTTCTTTTTATTCTACTCCTGAGCTTGCTTTGATAGTGGGTAATATTTTTTCTTATGCATTCAGTCCCAAACAAAAATTAGTTCTGCAACTCAAAGAAAAAGTTTTGGCAGCTAAGGATGTCTATGACTTTTGGTTTACAACTGACCAGAAATTAAAATTTAAACCAGGGCAATATTTGGAATGGACTTTGGGTCATGAGCATCAAGATATTCGCGGTATGAGAAGGTATTTTACAATTGCTTCTTCTCCAACCGAAGAGGGTATTATGGCTGGTTTAAAATTTTATCCAAATTCTAGCACCTTCAAACATTCGATGTTGTTTCTAAATCCTGGTGACACAGTGGTAGCTTCGCAATTGGCCGGCGATTTTGTTTTGCCTGATGATATAAATAAAAAACTTGTATTTATGGCCGGGGGAATTGGCTCCACGCCTTTCCGTAGTATGATTAAGTACTTGCTGGATAAAAATGAAAAAAGAGATATTACTTTTTTTTATTCAAATTTAAGTCCGCAAGATATTGCCTATAAAGATATTTTGGATCAGGCTCAAAAACAATTGGGAATTAAAGTTATTTATACAATTACCAACCAACCATTTCCAGCAGACTGGACTGGTTCAACTGGTTATGTGGATGAGGCCATGATTCGCAGAGAGGTGCCAGATTTTAAAGATAGACATTTTTATATCTCAGGTTCTCATGGTATGGTAGTTGCCTTTACCGACACCTTGGATCGTATGGGAGTATCTAAACGTAATATTAAAACTGACTTCTTTCCAGGTTTTGTTTAAACATCTTAAAATCTAGCGTTTCTATGACTGAGATTGAAGATGAAAAATTAGTCACGCTATATTTGGAAGGCGATCAAAGCGCCTTTGAAATTTTGGTAAAAAGATATACTACGCCCATCTATAATTTTGTCGGGCAATTTGTTGGTTATGGCGCCACTTCCGAAGATATCACCCAAGAAACATTTATCAAAGTTTGGAAAAGTTTAAATAAATTTGATAAGACCAAAAAATTTAAACCTTGGTTATATCGCATTGCCCGCAACAGCGCTTTCGACTATTTACGGAAACATAAAATAGATTTTTCTTTAGAAGTGCTTGATGAAAAAGAAGAGTCTCAAGATTATTTTTTCCCAGACTCCAAACCCAATCCTTTTGAGCAAATTGTTTTGTCTCAATCAAGGCAGGCTATTTTTGATTATGTCGGTCAGTTGCCGGCTATTTATGCGGTTGTTTTAAGATTATATTATTTAGAAGAATTTTCTCTACCCGAAATCGCAGGTATTTTGACTGAGTCTATCGATACCGTAAAGAGCCGGCATCGTCGAGCTTTATTAAAGCTGGAGAAGTTATTAGTAGGGTCTAAAAAAGTTGATTTTTAAGAATTCATCCTATTTTGCACCATAAATTCATTTTTTTACGTATATATTAGTGTATGAATAAAAATAGTCTATTTGAAGAAGCTTTGGGCAGGGTTTTGCAGAGCCTGCCAGTTGTCCAGCCACCAGATGATTTGGTGGATAGGATTATTTTGGCTGTCCTTAAAAAGAAGCAATTTTATAATACCGTTAGATTTTTTTCGTATGCTTTTTTGGCAGTTGTCTCGTGTGTCGGTTGTGTGGTGGTCTGGAATATGGAAGGCGCAAATATTTTAAATTCTAAATTAATAGAATTGTTAAGTTTGTTATTTAGCGATTTTGGAGTGGTAACCAGTTATTGGCAAGAGTACACTTTGTCTATTGTGGAAGCAGTGCCAGCAGTTTCCATATTTTTTGTAGCTATTTTTGTTTGGTTTGCTATCATGTCACTTTGGAAAACAATTTCGGCTGGTAATTTATTTTTAATAAATCGTTCGGTTAAACAATTTAAATTTTAATTTATGTCAGAAGAAATGAAAAAAGTATTTGGAACAAAGATTGTTAAAACCGCCTTATTAGTTTTGGGAATATTAATCGTAGCCTTGTTTGTATTTTGGTCTGGCATGATGGTCGGTTTTCGTAAGGCGGGTTTTAATTATCAGTTAGGTCAAAATTATCATGAACTCTTTGAAGGGCCGGATCGTCGCCTGTCTCGAGATTTTAGAGGTAGGAATTTTATGGATGCAAATAGCGCGGTTGGTTCGGTTATAAAAGTTGATACCAGTACATTAGTTATAAAAGGGGACGATGGTATGGAAAAAAGTATTTTGATTAGCGATAAAACATCAATCCGACGTTTTCAAGATGCGATTTTGCCTAGCGATATTAAAGTAGATGAAAAAGTTGTTGTCTTAGGCGCGCCAAGTACTACTGGCCAAATAGAAGCCCGGCTAATTCGTGTGATGCCTGCTATGCCAATTATGTCTAGACCAAAAATTTAATTTAGTTATATTAAGTATGTTCAAGAAAATTTTTGCTTTTATTTTAAAACACAAAATTTATTCGGCGATTGCAGTGGTAGTTTTAATTTTTGGCGGTAATTTTGTCTATAAATCTGTAAAAGGAAATGCCAGCACCATTAGTTATGTTTTAGATTCAGTGACAAAGGGTACTTTGATCACTTCGATTTCCGGCAGTGGTCAAATTTCAGTGACTAATCAAGTTGATATTAAAGCGAAATCAAGCGGTGAAGTCACTCGAGTTTATGTGACAGCAGGCAAAGACGTTAAGTCTGGTGCTATTTTGGCTTCAATTGATGCGCGCGATGCTGTGCGTTCAGTGCGTGATGCGCAAACTGCCTTAGAAACCGCCAAATTAGAGTTGGAACAATTACTTAAACCAGCAGAGGAATTGACTGTATTTCAGGCTGAGAGTTCGCTTATCCAGAGTAAGGAAACAAAACAAAAATCAGAAGATGATTTAAAAAAGGCATATGAGGATGGCTTCAATGATATTGCAAATGCATTTTTAGAACTCCCGGGTGTTATGATTGGTCTTCAGGATGTAATTTCTGGTAATTCTTTTAATAACAATCAAGCAAATGTTGATTTTTATGTTACGGATGAAAGGGCAATCCAGTATAAAGATGATGCTGTCAGCAGTTACCAGAAAGCCCGTATAGCTTACGATAAAAATTTCGCAGATTATAAATCAATAAATAGATTTTCTGAAAATAGTATTATTGAGCAGGCTATCATGCAAACGTATGATACAACAAAACTAATTGCGGAAGCAGTAAAAGATGCAAATAATTTAATTCAGTTTTATCAAGACAAACTTACTGAACATAATTTAGTTCCAAATTCAATTTCTACTTCGCATTTATCTAAACTCAATACCTACACTGGCATCACTAACAGCCATCTTTCCAATTTGCTTGCCATCCAATATACAATCACTAATTCGCAAAAAACAATTATTAGCTCCGAGCGGAGCATTACCGAAAAAGAATTATCACTGGCCAAAACAAAAAGCGCTCCGGCGGATCTTGATATCCGCGCCAAAAAAATTGCTATTCAACAAAAACAAGATGCTTTGATAGCGGCTCAACAAACTTTGGCCGATCATTATGTGCGAGCGCCATTTGCCGGTGTGATTGCTAAAGTGAGTGTTAAAAAAGGTGATTCTATTTCGACTGGTAGCCCAGTGGTTACTATTATTACCAAACAAAATACCGCTGAAATTTCTCTTAATGAAGTGGATGCAGCTAAAATTAAAGTTGATCAAAAAGTTAATCTTACGTTTGATGCGATTGACGGCCTAAGTCTTTCTGGAAAAGTTGCCGAGATTGATGCCCTTGGCACAGTTACTCAGGGTGTTGTCACGTACAATGTTAAGATAATTTTGGATACTCAAGATGATAGGATAAAACTTGGTATGAGTGTAAGCGCTGTAATTATTACTGAGGTAAAACAGGATGTACTAATAGTGCCAAGTAGCGCCGTAAAAAATCAGGGTGTGACTAGTTATGTAGAAATGTTAGGAGAAACTTTTGATAACCCAAGCGCTCAAGGTGTGATGTCTGCCAATCCGCCAAGACAGCAAATGGTGACCGTTGGGCTTTCTAACGATACTCAAACAGAAATTATTTCTGGTCTTAAAGAAGGTGATCAGATTATAACTAGAACCGTTATTGCATCTGCCACTAAACCAGCCAGTGCTCAAGCGCCAAGTTTGTTTGGTACAGGAGGAGGAACTGGTGGTGTAAGAATACCAAGATGATTGATATAAAAAATGTTGTAAAAATATATAAGAGTGGTGATGGTACCGAATTTCAAGCTTTAAAAGGAGTGAGTTTTAAGATTGAAGATGGAGAGTTTGTGGCCATTATGGGTCCGTCAGGATCCGGCAAATCGACTTTGATGCATATTTTGGGTGCTTTAGATACGCCTACCAGTGGTGCTTATTTGTTGGATAACAAAGATATGTCCACGCTTTCTGAAGATGAGTTGGCTGATATTCGCAAAGGAAAAATAGGATTTGTTTTTCAATCGTTTAATCTTTTACCGCGTACGACTGTGCTAAGAAATGTGATGTTGCCATTAGTCTATAATGGTGTGGTGCGTGAACTGCGCCAAGCAAAAGCAGAGGCTGCTTTACAGGCAGCTGGGTTAGATGAAGAGCGTTTTCATAATTTGTCTAATCAATTATCAGGTGGGCAGATTCAGCGTGTGGCTATCGCTAGAGCTTTGGTCAACGATCCGTCTCTTATTTTGGCGGATGAACCGACTGGTAATCTTGATTCCAAAACCGGTGATATTGTTTTGGGAACTTTTCAACGACTTAATATTGAACAAAAAAGAACTATTATTTTAATTACCCACGAACAGGATGTGGCTCAGCATGCGCAAAGAATTATTTTTATAAAAGATGGGTCTATAATTAGTGATGCCAAAAATCATAACCAAAAGTTTATTAAAGAATTTAAAGTATGACCGTGACCGATATTTTAGAAGAAACATATATGGCGTTATCGGCCAACAAAGCCAGATCTTTTTTGACAGTTTTAGGAATTGTGATTGGGATTGGTTCGGTGATTGCGATGGTCTCAATTGGTCAAGGCGCGCAAAGCTCAATTGAAGATCGTATAAAATCAATTGGGTCTGATTTAGTAATGGTGACTCCGGGCGCGCAAAGAGGACAAGGTTTTCAGGTAAGTTCCGGTCGTGGTGCTGCCCGCACTCTTACTCAAGAAGATGCAGACGCTATTGTGAAAGAGATTAGTTCTGCTAAAGCGGTCGCGCCCGAACTCTCCGGTCGTTATCAAGTGGCTAGTAAAGGTAAAAACACCAACACATCAATTGCTGGTGTTTCTGGTTCATATCCGATTGTAAGAAATATAGAAATAGATCAGGGTTCTTTTATTTCTGATCAAAATTTAGTTAGTCTTTCCAAGGTAGCGGTGTTAGGCCCGACAGCGCGTGATGACCTTTTTGGAGTGGATGCGGAAGTGGTAGGACAAACCATACGTATTAAGAGTATTGAATTTAAAATAATTGGCGTTACAAAAGCGAAGGGCGGTAGTGGTTTTGGTAGTCAGGATGATATGATATTTATTCCTATTACTAGCGCGCAAAGATTTTTGGCAGGGGATGCGTATGTCACAACTATTAGCGTGCAAGCTACTGATTCAAATTCTATGACTACTATGCAACAAGATATAACCACTTTATTACTAAATAGACATCGTATTGCAGATCCAACCCTAGCCGATTTTAGTACTTTAAATCAAGCCGATATTGTTGCGACAGCTTCTAGTGTTACAGGTACATTCACCACTCTATTGGCAGCTGTGGCTGGCATTTCTTTGGTAGTGGGCGGTATTGGTATCATGAATATGATGCTTACGACTGTGACGGAAAGAACCAGAGAGATTGGTTTGCGTAAAGCCATTGGCGCCAAGAGGAGTGAAATTAATTTGCAGTTTTTGATTGAGGCTGTGACCTTAACATTTTTTGGGGGCTTAATCGGAGTGGTCTTAGGTTGGACAGTTTCTTACGCCGTCACTTATTTTGGTATTTTGCAGACGAGCGTTTCTTTGTCATCAGTACTGCTGGCATTTGGTGTGTCTGCGGTAATTGGAATTGTTTTTGGCTATTACCCAGCTCGTCGGGCAGCTGCGCTCAATCCGATAGAAGCTTTGCGTTATGAATAAAATTTAATCACTGTCATCCCGAGCGACCCCGCCCTTAGCGAAGAGCGGGGGACGAGGGATCTATACTTTAATGAATAGATTCCTCACTCTCTGCGATAGGGATTCGGAATGACAATAAGTATATAGTATATATAAAATATATTTTAATTCATTCGGAAATAAATAAGCACGCATATTTATTTCCTCATTCATAACAAATATGAAAAAAATGTTACCAGCGTTCGTAGTTGTATTAATCTTAGTAGGAGGTAGTTCTTTTTATGGAGGTATGAAATATGCGGACAGTAAAAGAGTAAGTAATTTAGCTGACAACAGATTTGCTGGTGGCGCTAATTTTCGCAATGGTATGGGCACAAATCGTATGCCTGGAGCTGGTGGTGCTAATCGCGGTGGTTTTACCGGTGGAGAAATTATTGCCAAAGATGATTCTAGTTTGACTATAAAATTACGTGATGGCGGTTCGCAAATTATTTTCTTCTCCAGCTCAACTCAAGTTATGAAGTCAGCTGTTGGTTCAAAAGAAGATTTAGCGGTGGGTAAAAATATTACAGTTACCGGTAGTGCCAATGCAGACGGTAGTCTTACTGCCAAATCGCTCCAGCTTGTATCTACTTCAACCCCAAGGTAAAATATAGGCATGTCGCTATTCGATTTAGGTGTATTTAGGTATTTATAGGTGCCAGCTCATTTTTTTGAATATATTATATGAAGATTAGCTTTGTGATACCTGCCTATAACGAAGAAGCTTTAATTGGTAATTGTCTTGTTTCTGTTTTAAAACAAACTAAAAAGTATAATGAAAATGTAGAAATAATTGTGGTAAATAATGCTAGTACTGATAGTACAAAAGAAGTGGCTTCATCTTTCAAAGGAGTGATAGTAGTTGACGAGCCTATGAAAAGTCTTGTTAAAGCTCGTCAAGCTGGTTTTAATTCTTCTACCGGTGACTTGGTCGCAAATATAGATGCTGACGGAATTTTAATGCCAGGGTGGACGGAAAAAGTTATGGATGAATTTTCTAAAGATAAAGATCTGGTGGCGTTAAGCGGTCCGTGTGTATTTTATGATATTTCCAAAACATTTAGCTTGTTAGTTAAGTGTTATTATTTTGTCGGCTATGTTAGTCATATAATCAGTAAGACTTTTTTTCATATTGATGCGATGTTACAGGGCGGTAATTTTGTTTTGAGACGTTCGGCTTTGCAAAAAATTGGTGGGTTTGACACTAGTATCGCCTTTTATGGTGAGGATGCTGATATTGCCAAAAGAATTCAGAAGGTAGGTAAAATTAAATTTGATTTTAAATTACTTGTCTATTCTTCTCCGAGGCGTTTGCAAAAAGAAGGGCTATTGAAGACAGCGTGGCATTATGGAATAAATTATATTTGGATATTGATTTTTGGAAGACCGTTTAGTAAAGATTATAGCGATGTCCGTTCTCAGTCTTCTTTGTAGAGCTTTGTCATCAGTCCTTTTTTAGCCAACGTCACAGCCAAATTGGATGTGTTTTTTGGGTTGCGACCTGGATTTGCTTGTGGTATACTTGTTTGTAGTCAAATTTACTTATTTTAATTGAAAAATATGATAGGTAGAAATTTGGGTGAAGTGCATTATCCAATGAGAAATTTAGATGAAGATGACAAAGAAGAGAGTGGTCCGGCAGAAGAAGAGTACAAAGTTTCAGAAATAAATCCACATATTTTGAGAGAAATAATAAAAGAAGCAAGAGCGATTTTAGGAAGAAAGAAAAATACCGTTATGAGGGGTTTAATACCAAGTACAGCCGTAAGAGAGATTTTAGGGCCTAACAGTGTGGCTGAATTTGATTATATTGAAGCTCTAAAGCAATCAATACCAAAGGAGCTTGGAATAAGAACAGGCGGCAATTCAAATGCAGACAAGGCCTATAACGATCATTAAGTTTTTAATTTTAAAAAACACAAAAATATGGAAGAAAATAAAACTCCAAACAACACACCAAGTCCCATAACTGAGGACAATCAAAAGAAATATATTTATATTGCCATTGCCGGAGCTGTAGTACTTCTTGCTTTGTTTCTTATTTTTAGAAATAAAGGCAACACAGATGAAAATCAAGTAGATATTAATGTACCGGGACAAGATACAGTTATAACGCCGGCTACATCTACACCTACACCTTCTACTACAGTCAAAACTCCACCTCCTCCAGTAAAAACTAATCCAACCCCACTTTCTGCAACTCAAAAATATTTAGACGCTATCCGTATTTATAAAAACCCAGGTTATTATTTCCAATTTGTAGAATGTCACGGCTTGCCAGGCACACTCACTATGAAAAAAGGCAAGAAATTTATGCTTGATAATCGCGATGCCAAATCTCGCAAGATAGCTATTTCTGGTGGTCAGAGTTTCAAAATCGGCGCTTATGGTTTTGCTATTGCGACTGCACCTAGTAAGGCAGGTACTCATTATATAACTTGTGATGGGGGAGGCGCTGCCACTATTTTGGTACAACCATAATTTTTATGTCCCTCACAATAGAAGAAGTCAAAAAAATAGCTCAACTAGCTAGAATCAAACTCACTTCGGAAGAAGAGCAAAGACATGCCGTGACCATCTCGGCGGTTTTAGATTATATGAATATTTTAAACGAAGTTGATACTAGTGGAGTTGAGCCTACTCTTCAGGTGACGGGGTTAGAAGATATTGTGCGAGCCGATGAAGTGAAGCAGTCAAATTTAAATAAAGAATTAATGGCGCAGATGCCACAGGTAGAAGATAATGAGTTGGTGGTGCCAGCGGTATTTGCTGATGTTGAGTAATTATTTTATCTATACTTTTTGTCACCAAAAAGTATCAAAAAGTGTTGGGGTGGCAGAACTCGCCTTACTAAAAGGTTAGCTCTGCAAATTAGGGTAGCTCAAACAGCTGCCACCCCAAACCCCGTTGTACAAGTAGCTAGATTTTTACAAGTAATTTTTGTAAGTGAGGTATGAACTTAAATGAACTAACAATCAAAGAAGCGCAGGAAGGTTTGCGAAGCAAGAAATTTACAGCTGTGGAATTAACCCAGGCATGTTTGGATAGAATCAAAGAAAGAAATAAAGACATAAATGCTTTTATTACTGTTTGCGAAGAGAGTGCTTTAGAAGAAGCAAGAATTGCTGACGGACTTTTGAGTTCAGGTCAGGAGTCGCCACTTACCGGTATTCCATTTTCTGCTAAAGACGCCATCTGTACCGCTGGTGTACGTTCTACCGGAGCTGGTAAAATTTTGGATAATTATGTTCCATCTTTTGATGCAACTGTAATTGGAAAATTGCGTAAGCAGGGAGCGGTTTTGATTGGTAAAAATAACTGTGATGCTTTTGGTCATGGCGCTAGCAATGAAAATAGTATGTATGGACCAGTACACAATCCTCACGACCTCTCCAAGGTCGCTGGAGGCTCTTCTGGAGGCTCTGGAGCAGCGGTAGCGGATAATATGTGTCTGTTTGCTATGGCCGAGGACACAGGCGGTTCTATCCGTCAGCCAGCTAGTTTTTGCGGGTTAGTAGGTTTTCGCCCTAGCTATGGACGTAATTCTCGTTATGGCATTATGGCGATGGCATCTTCGCTTGATACTGTCGGGCCAATTGCCAAGACTGCCTATGATACAGCTTTGATAATGGAACAAACGGCAGGTGTTGATGCGCTTGATGCGACGACTTTGCACGAACCAGCACCAAAATATTTAGCTGATATAGAAAAAGACCTTACAGGTTTAAGAGTTGGTGTGCCAAAAGAATACTTTGAGCTGGAAGGTCTAAATGACGAAGTCAAAGAGGCGACCAAAGCCCAAATTGAAAAACTAAAAAATCTCGGTTGTAAAATAGAAGAAGTCAGTTTACCTCATACCAAATATGCGATTGCTGTCTATTATATTTTGGTGCCAAGTGAAGATAGTTCTAATATGGGAAGATTGGATGGTATCAGGTACGGAGATAGAAAGATGGGTAAAGATTTGTATGATATGTATGCCGGTTCGCGCGCCCACGGTTTTCCAGAAGAAGTAAAGCGTAGAATTTTAATCGGCACCTATGCTTTGTCTGCTGGCTATTATGATGCCTATTACAAAAAAGCCCAGACTGTACGCACTTTAATTAAAAAAGATTTTGATGAAGCCTTCAAAAAAGTAGATATTCTTATTACTCCAACTTCACCCTTTGTCGCTTTTGGGGTTGCAGAAAAAAAAGACGATCCATTGGCATTATATCTTGCTGATGTCATGGTTTCTCCGGCAGCCATTGCCGGTGTGCCAGCCTTGTCTGTGCCAGCTGGTAAAAATTCTGCCGGACTGCCGATTGGGGTACAGATTATCGGTTCTAGAAATGCCGAAGAAATTATTTTTAGAGTGGGTAATAAAATTGAACAAATTTAGTAATTTAAAAATTTTATGCCAAAAACTTCTGCAAAAGCTCCTGAAATTTTGGAGCCGGTTCTTCAAAATAATCCGGCCAAAACTTTGGATGGTGAAATGGCCGGTGAGGTTATAAACTACCGCGACAGTTGGAGAATTTTTCGGATTATTACCGAATTTGTAGAAGGGTATCAATTTTTGAGTGAACTAAGAAAAGAGGTGACCGTGATGGGGTCTGCTCGTATTCCTTCCAATAATAAATATTATAAAATTGCCGAAGAATTAGGATATCTTTTGGGAAAAAATGATTTTACAGTTCTTACTGGCGGTGGCCCGGGTATTATGGAAGCGGCCAACAAAGGTGCCTATCAAGCCGGTGGCGAATCAGTAGGGCTAAATATCCAGCTTCCATTTGAACAGCGCATGAATCCGTATGTCAAAAAATCTACGGCCTTCTTTTATTTTTTCAGTCGCAAAGTAATGTTGACGTCTCCGGCCAATGCTTTTATTTTTTTTCCCGGTGGCTTTGGTACGCTCGATGAATTTTTTGAGGTGGTAGATAATATGGAAAATGGTTACATGCAAAAAGTACCGGTTGTGCTTATCGATAGAGAATTTTGGGAGCCGATTATTTCTTTTTTGAGAGGTAAATCTTCTCGAGAAGTGCATTCGGTTAATGAGAAGGAAGTGGAAAGATGGCACGTGGTAGAGACAGCCGAGGAAGCTTTTGAATTTGTTAAAAATGTTCAAGACGTGGCCGTGTGTGATACAGACCCAAACAATTTATTTTGCCAAGGTGGTCCGGACTGGAACGTCTTTAGAATTATGGCTGAGTTGGTAGAAGGTTTTGAATTTTTGACCAAAGTATCGCACGATGACGTGACAGTGTTAGGAACAAAAAGTTTGTTGCCAGGCACAGATTATTATAATGCAGCCTATGAGGTCGGCAAGTTGTTGGCGCAAAATCAATTTGTGACTATTACAGGCGGTGGCCCGGGCATTATGGAAGCGGCCAATAAGGGTGCGTTTGAGGCGGGCGGAGTCAGTGTGGGTATTAATATTCGTTTGGAAAAAGGGGAGAGGGTCAATAATTATGTAACCAAGTCAATCGGTTTCTTTTTCCCATTTGTTCGTAAATTGATTATTACTACGCCTTCGGAAGCGTTTGTATTTTTCCCGGGTGGATTTGGAACATTGCATCAATTGTTTGAGATTTTGACTTTGCAAGAAACAGGCAAGATGCCTCAGATCCCGATTTTATTATATGGCCGAGAATTCTGGGCGCCACTGCTTGAGATAGTGCATAATTTAAATTATAAATTTAAGACTATCTCTCAATTGGACGAAAGCTTTTTGAAAGTGATTGATGATCCAAAAGATTTGCTTCCTTATCTTAAAAAATCATGATCCCTTTTTTTCAATTTAGCACTATTAATTTAGGCCCTGTTGATATTCAAGTTTGGGGTTTGTTTGTGTCTTTGGGTATTGCTTCGGCTCTGACTTTTTCTTATTTTCTCTGTAAAAAATATCTGCTCTCCGGTGAATTGATTTTGGATATTGGGATTTGGACAATCATCGGCGCGTTTATTATGGCTCGAGTTTTTCATATTGTTTTTTATAATCCGGTCTATTTTGTTTCTAATCCGAGTGAGATAATACAAATTTGGCATGGAGGCGCGTCATCGCTAGGAGGGTTTGTGGGAGCGGGTTTGGCATTGTGGATTTTTGCCAAGAAAAGAAAGTTTACACTCAAAGAATTATTGCCATATTTTGATATTGGCGCTTTGGGACTTTGGTTGGGTTGGGGAATTGGTCGCATTGGTTGTTTTTTGATTCATGATCATCCTGGCACATTAACTAGTTTTTTCTTGGGAGTGAAATATCCCGACGGCGTGCGATTTGATTTAGGGCTAATGGAATCTATTTTGGGTTTTGTTTTATTTATTATCTTTTATTTCTTATTTAAAAAATTAATCAAAATTCATTGGGGACTAACAGCAATTTTGTCTTTTGGGTTTTATGCAGTAGTACGTTTTTTCTTTGATTTTTTGAGAGTGCCTAGCAGTGTGTTTGGTGGTGATACGAGATATGGGTATCTGACCCCGGCGCAGTGGGGTATGGTGGCTATACTAGCTGGATTGACTTTCATCTTAATTTCAGTTAAAGTTAAGCGGAAAATTAGCTAATTAACAGTTTAGTCAATTGTCATCCCGAGTGGGGTTCGCCCCGAGGGATCTCTGTCCCGTTGGGTATAATTGGAGAGGTCGCATAGTGGCCTAGTGCGCCGCCTTGGAAAGGCGGTATACCGCAAGGTATCGAGGGTTCAAATCCCTCCCTCTCCGCCA
>JACCDN010423944.1_pt1 | contig 32808 bp, 15 predicted proteins | sample 7441691 | NCBI WGS metagenome assembly JACCDN01 (sample SAMN15323439, study PRJNA562643) | freshwater metagenome | isolation source: river surface water | place: USA:Blue River Watershed | collected 2017-08-16
TTATTTAAATCATTAACATAATTTAAAAACTCTATACAAATTTTAATTGGCGCTTAAAATTTTATTTAAGTATATAAATTACAATTTACTCTATAAATTATGGAGTAAAAATTTAATTTATAGTAGTATACTCATTTAAATTGTTTCTTTACATAAAAAAGATTTCCTACAGGTACACTTTATATTCAGGAGCTTATTTAATCAAGTACTGTTCTAATGATTTATCAGTCTGCAATCGCGCAAGAAATTTTGCATCCGGAGTAAAAATATTAGTTATGAAGCGACTCATAATTAAAATAATTGACCCAAAGTATCATCCACACAAACGGAAAATAATAAAAAAGATATATTAATACTTAATATTAATAACATCATCTTTATACGAATAATAATTACTAAAAAGTGACGTCTATTAGTCAATACTACTAAAAAAAGTATATAAATTAATTATTAATAAAAACATAAATAATAAAAAAAATAAGCCGTTAGCAAGTAGTTTTGCAAACGAACATCATTAAACTAAAGGTATAAGAAAATACAATTCCCAAAAAGTATTTTGTATTTTTTATTACAATGAAGATCCTAATAGGAGTTTCTGTAACTTTAAATGAAAAAAGTATTCTTTACATGCTCAAAAAAATTTAAAATTAAGAATATTTAGAAGCAACGTCTATAATAATACAGATATTATACGGCACTGCTTTCACTGCTAGAAGATACCGCATTTATGGGACAAGACTCTATAAGACCAACAGGGTACCCGTGCAGATATTAAGAACTTCACGACTACTAGGTAAAAGAGTATCTAAATTTAACGAAGTAGTATCATAAAAGAGAAATCTTTTTGTTTTATTTGTGGCATACCAATACTGATAAGTGTAATATATCCTCCACCCTAAAGCTAAACAACCTCTTAAAATAAAAGATGAATAAGATAAAGTACTAGATGCAATAGAATTTAAATAAAAAAAGAAATAAACAACGAAAGTTCTTTTTTCATATAAAAAAAAAAAAATTATTTTTTATTGATTTTAAAAAAGCATTAATAGAATAAGGGCCTACAACTTCTAATAAACCACGATCAAGCCTAGAATACATATAATTTTTTGAAATTTTTAAAAAAAATAAAGTAAAAAAATTATTTATAAAACGATCAGTATACCACTTTTTTAATAAAAAAAAATAAACATATTTAAAATATGTATTTTTTTTTAAAAAAAAAAAAAAAGATGTATTTAAAATATAAACATAAAATGAAAAAAAGCACCCTAAAATAGTAATTAATAGGGGTAAAACTTTAATTATTACAGATAAAAACTCAATATCTAACTGATTATAAGTATTAATATTAAAAAAAATAGAAGTTCCAAAAAAATTGGAACCAACACCACAAAAAATATCAACAGTAAAATAACCAACAAAAATACTTAAAAGACTTAAAAAAATTAGAGGATATTTGATTAAAAAAGAACTTTCAAAAGTATTTTTAATACTGTAACGATTGTTACTTATTTTAACTAAAAAAATTAATAATAAAACGCGAGTAGAGTATGCTGCAGTAAAAAAAATAGAAAATAATCCTAAAAAATAACAAAATAAACCAATATTTGAAAAAGAAGTATATACTAATTCTAATAAAAGATCTTTTGAAAAAAAACCACTTAAAAATGGAAATCCAATTAAATTTAAAGACCCTATTAAAAAACAAATATAGGTTAAAGGTAGATATTTTAAACTACTACCAAATTTACGAATATCTTGTTCATCAAACATAGAATGAATAATAGCACCCGCTGTTAAAAATAATAAAGCTTTAAAAAAAGCATGTGTTACTAAATGGAAAAAAGCAACATTAAATCGCTCTAACCCACAAGCAAGCATCATATAACCTAATTGGCTACATGTAGAAAAAGCGATTACTCTTTTTAAGTCATGAAAAAAAAAACCAGTACTTGCTCCAAAAAGCGCAGTAATGGCACCAATTAAAGCAATAAATTGTAAAACTTCAGGAGTTAATTCAAATAAAAAAGAACAACGAATAATTAAAAAAATACCAGCTGTAACCATTGTAGCTGCATGAATTAGTGCTGAAACTGGTGTAGGACCTTCCATAGCATCAGGTAACCAATTGTGGAAACCTAATTGGGCAGATTTGCCCATGGCACCTAAAAAAAGAAATAAACATATAAAATTTAAACATCCAATCGAAAAAAATATAAAATTAAATTCAAAATTCAAAAAAAAGGGTGCAATCGAAAAAACAATTGCATAATCAAAAGATTCAAAGCAAATATAAATAGCAAATAAACCTAAAAGCATTAACATATCTGCTACACGATTAAAAAGCATTGCTTTTATAGCAGCTTTATTTGCTTGTAATCTAGTGAACCAAAAATTAATTAATAAATAAGAAGATAAACCAACACCCTCCCAACCAACAAACATTTGAATAAAATTAGATGCAGTAATTAGGATTAACATAAAAAAAGTAAATAAAGATAAATAACTTAAAAATCTAGATAAATGTGGATCTGAATTCATATATTCACAAGAATAAATATGAACTAATAAAGAAATAAAAGTTACAACAAAAACCATAAAAAATGTTAAATTATCACCTAGAAGCTCCCACGAAACTATTAAAGTATCACAGGAAAACCATAAATTTAAATAAGTAATTTGTATAGAATTATTTAAAAAGTTATCTAATAATAAAAATATCGAAAAGCAACAAGGTAAAAAAATATTAAAAATTGTAAATGGCATAATACCTTTACCGATATGACGTCCAAATAAACAGCCTCCTATAACTCCTAATAACGGTAAAAGAATAATTAAAAAAAACATAATTTAAAATGGAAAAGCATTCATAATTAAAAGTATTGTATAATTAAAAATAAAAAAACTAAAAGAACAAGGTAATAAAATTTTCCAACCCAATTCCATTAATTGGTCATAGCGATATCTAGGTAATCCAGCACGCAATAAAACAAAAAGAAAAATAAAAAAAAGAATTTTAATAGAAAACCAAAAAGAATACGGTAAAAATTTTAAAAAAGTTAAGGGTGCTAACCAGCCACCAAAAAAAAGTATAATAGTAAAAGAACTCATTAATAAAATATTACTATATTCGCCTAACGAAAATAAAGCAAAACTCATAGCACCATATTCAACATTGTAACCAGAGACAAGTTCTGTTTCAGCTTCCGGTAAATCAAAAGGATGTCGATTAGTTTCAGCAACTATGCAAATAAAAAATGCTAAAAATAATAATGGAAAAATAAAAATTAACCAACATGTTTTTTCTTGAAAATAAATAATAGAATTTATATTAAACGAACCTATAAAACAAATTAAAATATTTAAAATTAAACCTATAGGTAATTCATAAGAAACCATTTGAGCAGCAGATCGTAATGCTCCTAATAGCGCGTATTTAGAATTACTAGCCCAACCAGAAGTTAAAATACCATAAATACCTAATGCAGAACCAGCTAAAATATATAAAGAGCTTAATGAGAGTTCAGCAATAAAAGAAAATTTTGAAAATGGAATAACAACCCAATTAATTAGACTAAATAAAAAAGTAATAATAGGAGCAAAAAAAAAAATTGTTTTATCAGAAGTTGAGGGAAAAAGAGGTTCTTTAATTAATAATTTTAATCCATCCGATAATGGTTGTAATAAACCATATAAACCAATAACATTTGGGCCATGCCGAAATTGAACCACACCTAAAATTTTTCGCTCGGCTAACGTAAAAAAAGCAACTAATAGTAATAAGCCAATCAATAAAATAATAGTAGAAATTAAAAAATTTAAAAAAGTAAGCATAAATTAAAAAAAAAATTATAGAATAAATAACCTAACACCTAATTGTATAAAAATTAACGTAAAACTCGAAATTTTAAATGCTTTTTTCTTCTTTTTTTTTTACTTCTACAACCATTAAAAATTTTAAAAGAAGTAAAAACAATAAATTTAGATTTAAAAGATAATTTTTTAAAATTTTTATATAAAAACTTATGTAAAAACTGCGCACAAAAAATTTTTATAATATAAAACGAAATACTTTTTAATTTATTTTTTATTTCTTTTAGAAGAGTAGAAACAACAAATTTTAGTTTTCGTTTTGTACAATTTAATTGAAATATGCCTGACGACCAAAATTTAATAAGTTTTACTTTCTTATTTTTAGAACGTAAAAAATTAATAAAAATATTATTTGAATGAATATTTATAAATAATAAATATTTAACTTTTGATTTTAATTTTTTTTTTTTTTTTAATTTAATAAAATGAATTAAAGAATATTGATCTAATAAAAACGTTTTAAAAAAAAAATCCATTTTTTTTTTACGTTTACAAAATTTTTTTTTTTTTTTTCTTTTTAAACTTAAAAATATTTTTTTTTTTTCAAATTTAATATATAATTTAAAAAACGATTTATAATTTTTTAATTTATTTTTAAAAACTTTTTTTTTTAATTTTAAAAAAATTACTAATAAAAAATTAACTTTAATAACTTTTTTTTTTTTTAATTGCTTTTTAAAAACAAAATTTAAATTTGAATTTTTTTTTACTTTATTAAAAGCCATATTAAAATTTAAACTTTTTTTTAGTCTGCTTATTAGTATGAGTACGTTGACCTCTTGAAGGTAAACGTAACATATGTCTAATACCTTTATATAATTTAAGATGCCAAAAAAAATGTAACCGCTTAGTTATAGAAGCTTTAAATTTACTTAAAAGATTTAAGTCAAAATATTTTTTTACATAAGAATTTTGTAAACGTTTTAATTTAAAATAGCGATTGTTAGGATTAGAACCTACATATTGGCTTAATTTATACATTTTTTTTAAACTAACCCCAAACACACAACCAAATTTTTCTAAATCATATAGTTTTTTTTTCATGTGTTACAGTTATTTAAAAAATGAAATAAAATTAGACGAGCGACCTAATTTTTTAAAAATTAAATTTGATTTTATTTTATAAAATTCTAAAGATAAAATAATAGAACCAAGTAAAGCTAATAATAAAATTAAACCAGCTAAAAGAAAACAAATTAAAGAATAATTATATAAAGTTTGTCCAATAATAAAAATTTCACCAAAAGATTCTTCAAAGGTATTAAAAATAAAAGAATCAAAAAAAAAAAACTGATAATTATTAAAAAATTTTAAGAAGCATAAAAAATTAAAACTAAAAAGTATAGGCAAAAAAATTAATAATTCTAAATCATTTAATTTTAATTGTAACATCATAATAACAAAAAGAAAAAGAATGGCAATAGCACCAACATAAATTAAAATAAATAAAATAGAAATAAATTCTAAATTAAATAATGATAAAACAATTGACGATTCAAAAAATAATAAAATGAGCAACAGAATAGAATGAATAGGGTTTATTGAAAAATAAATAAACGTAGAAGTAAATACCTGTAAAATAATAAAATAATTAAAAAGAGTAACCATAAAATTATAAAGAAATACCAGCGCCTAAAGATAAAATTCGCATAAATTGTGTAAAACGAAAAATTTTTGGTAACAAACCAAAAATACGTGTGCCAATTAAATTATATGTTTTTTTAAAAAACAAAACAATTGAATTATCATAAAATTTTAGTTTATCTCCATAATAAGAGCTATGAAAAATTTTAGTTCTTACAAGTAAAGCATAAGCTAAAGCACCCCTTTTAATTTTAGAAGCGTATCTACGTGTAGGTCTAAGTTTTTTAATACTAACGAGTACCAAATGGCCAAGCTTGGCATACCTACTACTAGGACTACTAATGTTATGAATACACGATGCAATTCTTGCACCAGAATTATCCACAATATTTAAAAAAGTCCCTTTTTGAACCATATTTAAACTTGAAATAACCAAATTAATAAAAAATTTTTTAAAAAATATGGATCCATTTTTTTATAAGGAACAAAAAAATTATAAAAACCAGTAGAAATAAAATATTTTAAGGTTAAAGTTAAAAAAATTTTTGATTTATTAAAAGTAGAAAAAATACGGTGTTCTTTAGAATCAAGTAGCATCAAACTTGGAACAAAAATAATAATTTTAATATAAAAAAATAAAAGTTTGCCACTAGAAAAAGAATAATTTAAAGGGTATTTAGAATAAATAAAAGGTCGAATAAATTTTTTAAATAAAAAAAATAAATTAAAAAGAGACAAATATATTTTTTTTTTCATAATAGAATAATATAATACAATACTAATTTTAAAATTTTTTAATTGTTGATTTTTATTTTTTAAAAATTTTAATTTAGCAAAAATAAGATTAAAACAATAAAAATATAATAATAAAAAATTTTTTAAGTATAAATTTAATAAACTAGGTGTAACTAATCCTTGTAAGAATAATTGAAAAGAAATTTTATTAAAGAATGGGATACTATAGTAATTTACATAATTAAATTTATTTAATAAATCTAGAGAATTTAAATGATTTAAAAATTTTAAATTAGTATATCGCACCATAGTATTTTAAATCGAAAGTGGTAATAAAATAAAAATAGAAGTTGGATGTAAATAATTAAATAAAAAATAAGGAAAGATGCCAAAAAATAAAGTAAAAAACATTAAAGAAATTAAAATAAAAAACTCTTTCAAATTTAAATCTGAAAAAGAAGCTAAATAAACATATTTAATATTACCGTATACAATTTTATTATACAACCATAAAGAATAAGATCCCCCTAAAACAACGCAACTTACAACAAAAATAGTTATAAAGAAATTAGAAACAAAACAACCTAAAAGTAGCAATAATTCGCCAATAAAACTACTAGTTCCGGGTAATGCAATATTAGCCATCGTAAAAAATAAAAAAAAAAAAGAGTATAAAGGCATAACCTGTACAAGACCACTATAATAATAAACAGAACGTGTATGATATCTAGAGTATAAAATTCCAATTAAAAAAAATAAAGCACTCGAAACAAAACCATGACTTATACTTTGAAATAATGCACCTTCAAAACCTAAAAAATTAAAACTAAAAAGGCCAATAACAATTAAATTCATATGAGCAATAGAAGAATATGCAATAATTCTTTTTAAATCTATTTGGCGAATAGCAGTAAAAGAAGCATAAATAACTCCTAAAGTACATAAGGAGTAAATAAGCGGTGTAAAAAATAAAGAAGCTAAAGGAAAAAAAGTTAAATTAAATCTAACTAACCCATAAACACCTAATTTTAATAAAATTCCTGCTAAAATTACAGAACCCACTGTTGGAGCTTCAACATGGGCTTCAGGTAACCAGATATGTAATGGGAAAATAGGAATTTTAGAAGCAAAAGATAAAAAAAACGCTAGCCATAAAAAGTATTGTTCTGATTCGGTAAAAGAAAAATTTAATAAATATTCGATACTAAAAGTTCCAGTTATTAAATAAATATATAAAATTCCTAAAAGCATAAATAAAGAACCACAAATAGTATAAAAAACTAACATATAATTTGCCCAAATTTTACGTTCTCGTGAACCAAAAGTTCCAATTAATAAAAACATTGGAATTAATACTGCCTCAAAAAAAATGTAAAATAATAATAAATCTAAAATAGAAAAAATTAATAGTAATATAAATTGTAATAATAATAAATTAGTAGCATAAAATTTAAATAAACGATCATTAAAAACAAATATTAAACATAAAAAAATTAAAAAATTACTTAACAAAAAAAAGAGTAGTGATATATTGTCTAAACCAAAAATAAATTGAATATTTAAAAAATCAAAAAAAATTGGAAAATGTAAAAGATTTTGAAAATAATAAGAATTTAAATCAAAAAATAAAAAAATTTTTAAAGAGTATAAAAAAGTTACCGTACTAGTAAATAACGTAAAAAATTTAAAAAAAAATATATGTAAATTTTTTAATAATACTAAAATTACAATAGAAAAAAATAAATAAATAAATAAAGTAATTAACATAATTAAAAATGAAATTTAAAACTTTAAACTTACTAAACAAAAAATTTTTAACAAAGTCTCAAAAAAAATAATTATAATTATTTAGAAAATAAAATTATCTATCAATTTCCCCAAAAACAATATCTTGAGTTCCAATTATTGTTACAACATCAGCTAAAAGATGACCTTTACACATATCATTTAAAAACTGTAAATGGCCAAAACCAGGAGCTTTAATTTTACACCTGTAAGGTATTTCTGTTGAATTTCCAATTAAAAAAATACCAAATTCGCCTTTTGGAGCTTCTGTTGCAGTATATGTTTCACCACTTTTTAATTTTAAAAAACCAGTACTTGTTTTAAAATGTTCAATTAAATCTTCCATAAATGTTTTATTTGAAACAAGTTTCGATGCCGATTTTAAATTATTATTAATATAAAAATTTTCTAGCAAATCAATCGTTTGATTAATTAAACGAATAGATTGTACCATTTCAGTAATTCTTAAAATATAGCGGTCATAGCAATCACCATGTTTTCCTGTTGGAATATCAAAATAGAGCTGGTTATAACAATCATAAGGCATATTTTTACGTAAATCCCAAGCAATTCCTGCACTACGTAATAAAACACCGCTAAAACCCCAATCAATAGCTTGATTAGCAGAAATAATTCCAACATCAACTAAACGCTCTTTCCAAATGCGATTATTTGTTAACATATCTTCAATATTTTCTAAACATTCAGAAAATTTCGAAACAAAACAACGTATATCAATCAATAGATCTAATGGAAAATCATAGGAAAACCCACCCGGTCGAATAAAAGCGGCATGCATACGAGCACCAGAAATACGCTCATAAAACCCCATCAATTTTTCTCTTTCTTCAAAGGCCCATAAAAAAGGTGTCATAGCCCCTACATCCATAGCATGACAACCAATTGCCAATAAATGATTTAAAATTCTGGTAATTTCTCCAAAAAGAATTCGAATTAATTGAACATTAATATCAACACTTAAATTTGCTAATTTTTCCACAGCTAAAGCGAAAGTATGCTCTTGCGCCATCATAGAAACATAATCTAGACGATCAAAATAGGGTAAAGCTTGTGATATAGTTTTATATTCAATTAATTTTTCTGTACCTCTGTGTAATAAACCTATATGTGGATCCGCATTGATAACAACTTCACCTTTTAATTCTAAAACTAAGCGTAAAACACCATGTGCTGCAGGATGCTGTGGACCAAAATTTAAGGTAAAATTTTTTAATTTATGTTCAAGTTCAACTTTTTTTAATAGTGTGTTAAAATTTAAATTATTATTTAAAAGCATAATTAAGACCACGTATTTTCAAATAAAAAAAATCTAAAATCTTGAGATAACTCACAAGGCTTAGAAATAATTCTTTTTTTATTAAAATCATATAAAACTTCAGAGTAGCCCACTAATGGGAAATCTTTACGCAAAGGAAAACCATCAAAACCATAGTCAGTTAAAATTCTTCTTAAATCGGGGTGATTTTCAAACCAAATACCAAACATATCCCAAACTTCACGTTCCCACCAATTTGCATTAATAAAAACAACAGTGCTAGATAAAACAGTGGATAATTCATTTAAAAAAATTTTTAATTTTAAACGAGTATTATATTGTAAACTTAAAAGATCATAAACAAGTGAAAAACGATAATTAGAATTTAAAGATGAATATAATAAATCAACACCACTAATGCAAGACAATAATTTATATTGATAATTTAAATGCATTTTTAAACAGGTTAAAGAAAAAATAAGATTTTTTTTATTAATAATATAAGTTAATTCATTATAAAATTTTTGAGTAAAAATAATCGGAATAATACTAAAAAATTTAAAACTATAAGTTTGAAAAAAGCTAATTTTTTGACGAAATTTAAAATATAACATAATAATTTAACTTTTTAATAAAATTTTATTAGAAGAAAAAATATTACCCCTATTTTTATAATATAAAATAATAATAGCTAATCCAATAGACGATTCGGCGGCGGCTACAGTTAATATAAAAAAAGAAAATAATTGACCCAAAATATCATCCAAGTAAACAGAAAATAATAAAAAAGACATATTAATACTTAATAACATCATCTCTATACAAATAATAATTACTAAAAAGTGACGTCTATTAGTCAATACTCCTAAAACTCCTAAAAAAAAGATATATAAATTAACTATTAATTGTAATATAAACATAGCATTTACTATTATCGTGCAGGGCAAAACTAATTTAGTGCGTGGGAACTTTTAATTTTAACTAAATAAAATTAAAAAAGTTACCATTAAAGTAAATAAAGCAATAGCCTCAGTTAATGCAAATCCTAACATAGCTAAACGAAATAAATCGTCCTTTACAAAAGGATTAATTGAAGTAGAAATTAAAAGACCTGCAAAAACAATACCAATACCTAAACCTGCTCCAGCTAAACCGCTAGTACTTAAACCAGCGCCAATTTTTTGAGATGCTTGTAACATTTAAATTTTATAATTATATATAGATACAAAAAAGTATTTAAGAGTGGGCTCGAACCACCGACAATTAGGTTTTCAACCTAATACTCTAACCAACTGAGCTACTTAAATTTTTTTTTTATTCCAGCCACACGTTCCCGTACGACTACCTTGTTACGACTTCATCCCGGTTATAAATCTCTTAATGACAAAAGTTTTAATTTTAATTTTAATAAAAACGAACAGAAATTATTAAAAAATATTAAAAAAAAAACTAAAGTTTCAAACCAAACTTACTCCCAGCACGTGACGGGCGGTGTGTGCAAGATCTAAGTACATATTCACCGTAGCATGCTGATATACGATTACTCGTGATTCCACCTTCTTATTGACGAGTTGCAGTCAATAATCTGAACACAGAAAAGATTAAAGATTTACGTTAAATTACTTTATTGTACAACTTTTTGATTTTTCTATTGTAGCACGTGTGTAGCCCAGTTTATAAGGGCCATAAGGGCTTGACGTGATTCTCATCTTCCTCTAAATTATCAATAGCGGTTTTTTATAAGTTGAATTTTTTTATTACTAAAAAAAGAATATCCAATATAAAATAAGAGTTGCGTTCGTTAAGGGAATTAACCAAACACCTCACGGCACGAACTGACGACAGCCATGCAACACCTGTAAAACGTATTTTTAAGCTATAAGTAATAAATTTAACTTTTAAAAATTTTTTATTTCTAAAAAAAATAGTTATATGCAAAAACTGGTAAGGTTTCGCGTGTATTATCGCATTAAACCACATGCTCCACCACTTGTGTAGACCCCCGTCAATTCCTTTGGGTTCCAATCTTGCGATCGTACTTCCCAGGCGGAGTGTTTAACGCGTTAGCTGTATATCAAGCAAAACTAAATATTAACACTCAGATGTGACAGCAAAGACTACCAGGGTATCAAATCCTGTTTGCTACCTAAGCTTTCGTTCCTCAACGTCAGTATAAATATAGATAATCGCTTACGCCACGGGCATTCGTTTATAAATCTTTGGATTTTAACCCTATTTATAAAATTCTATTATCCTAATTTTAACTCAAGGTAAAATTTATTATAGGAATTAATTAATATTACTTAAAGTATTTTTCCATAAAAAATAAAAACCCGCCTACGAACCCTTTACGCCCAATCATTCCAGATAACGCTGACCCCCCCCGTATTACCGCGGCTGCTGGCACGAAGTTAGCCGGGGCTTTTTTTTAAAAAACGTCATTCTCATTTTTTAAAGCTAAAATTTTACGAACGGTATACAGGTCATTACGCTTTATACCTTTTATATCTTCCTCATTTAAGCAGTATTGCTGGATCAAGCATCGCTTATTGTCCAATATTCCCCACTGCTGGCAAGAGCTTGGACCTTGTCTCAGTTCCAATGTGACTGGTACATTATCTCTAACCAGTTAGGGATCATGGGCTTGGTATGCCGTAACCATACCAACAACCTAATACCAAATTAAAATTATCTTAAACCAGTGTTATACCTTTTAAAAAATTATCAAAATTTATTATTATATAATATAATAATGTAGAATATTTTTAAATTTAAGGTAAAAATTAATTTATTACTCACCTGTGCGCCAAGTTTTAAAAACTTTGAAACTAGCATGTGTTAAGCATACTGCAAGCGTTCACCCTGAGCCAGGATCAAACTCACATAAGGTATAACTAAATTTTTAGTTAAATATGAAATTTATTTAGTACTTTTTAACTTAAAATCTTTCAATTCTTACATATAAAGCCTATTAACGTAATTATCTTTTACGAAATTATAAAAATTTTTTTTAAGGTAAATTTCTTACTTATCTGCTATCAGTAATTATTTTTTATAAACGTGGCTACTCAGCATACTTTGAATAAAATAGCTGATAAACTAGAGGTTTACGTAATTTGGTCCTCTCGTACTAAAATTTAATCCTTTCAATTTTTACAATTGCAGTAGATAGGGACCGAACTGTCTCACGACGTTCTAAACCCAGCTCACGTACCACTTTAATCGGCGAACAGCCGAACCCTTGGAACCCCTTTCAGCTCCAGGATGTGATGAGCCGACATCGAGGTGCCAAACTATTTCGTCGATATGAACTCTTAGAAATTATCAGCCTGTTATCCCCGGCGTACCTTTTATTCGTTGAGTGATGACCTTTCCACACAGAATCACCAGATCACTATGACCGACATAAATCTCTGTTTGATTTGTAAATCTTTCAGTTAAGTAAATATTTACCATTGTGCTTATAAATAAATTAATATTTAAATTTACCTTTGTTCACCTCCGGTACTTTTTGGGAGGTGACCGCCCCAGTCAAACTACCTATCATAAGCTGTTTTATAAAATTTAGTAAAATTAAAAATAAAGAGTGGTATCTCACGAATGTATTTTAAACTCCCACCTATTCTGCACATTAATTAAAAATTTACAACTTAAAACTATAGTAAAGGTGCACGGGGTCTTTCCGTCTAGCTGCAATAAACCCGCATCTTCACGGGTATTTCAAATTCACCAAGAATATACTGGAGACAGCGGAGAAGTCGTTACACCATTCATGCAGGTCGGAACTTACCCGACAAGGAATTTCGCTACCTTTGGACCGTCAGAGTTACAGCCGCCGTTTACTGGGGATTAAATTAGTTGCTAATGCAACTGCATTTCACCTTGCAGCACCGGGCAGGTGTCAGCCTCTATACATCTTTTTTCAAATTAGCAGAGACTTGTGTTTTTAGTAAACAGTCGCTTCTCCTTCTTAAGTGCCAATAATTATTAAATTATCCCTCCTTATTCCGAAGTTACAGAGTTAATTTGCCGAGTTCCTTCAGTATAGTTATCTTGAACGCCTTAGTATATTTTACTAATCTACCTGTGTCGGATTATGGTACGGTATTATTTAAAGCTTTTTCTAGAAAATGATAAAATAAAACTTAAACTTATTATTATTTTTATTTTTAAAATTTTGTCACTTATAAATTAAATAAAAAACCCATCAGTATAAACAATTGTATTTTACCTTAGGGACCGTTTAATTTTTACCAATTATTTATAAAAGTAGAATTGGAAACCTTAGATTTACGGCGACAATGTTAAATCATTGTTTTTAGCTACTAATGCCAGCATAATCACTTTTATTATTTCAAATTATTTTAACAAATAATCTTCAAAAATATATAAAACGTTCTGCTACCTTAAAAATTATTAAATCGGTTATTAAATATAGCCTCTATAAATTTTCGATACAAAAAAACTCGGTCAATGAGCTGTTACGCTTTCTTCAAAAAATGGCTGCTTCCAAGCCTATTTCATGACTGTTTTTGTTTTTTTATATTCTTATCACGGAATTTTTATTTAAGACCTTATTAAATAATAAAGGGCTGTTTCCCTATTGACTATCGACCTTTGCACCCATAGTCTGACTCCACAAATTAAAAATAAATGCATTCGTAGGTTTTTAGAACTTAGTAAAGTACATGACCCCCCTTACCCTAAAAGTGCTCTACCACAAATAAAAAAATTGTAGGCTATACTTAAATATATTTCGCAGAAAACCAGCTATCCCTAAGTTTGATTAGCCTTTCACCCCTAATCACAAATCATCCCAATCTTTTTCTACAGATACGAGTTCAGTCCTCCAACAAATGTTACCATTAAATTTTCAACTTGTTCATAATTAGATCACTTAGCTTCGGGTCTAAAAAGTATAACTTTCTAAGCTTTTTAAAACCAAAATATTTGATTTATCTACGTCTACTTTTTAAATTAAACTTGCTATACTTAAAAACTCGCTGGCCCATTATGCAAAAGGTACGCTATAACAAAGCATCGCTTTAACAGATATAAATGCACTAAATTTTAGGTTCTTTTTAACGCTATTAAAAGTCCTATTTCACCTTTCCCTCACGGTACTTGTTCACTATCGGTCATTAAGAGTTATAGGCTCGAAGGAAGATCTTCTTAAAACAATAAATTTATCATAATTCATTATTTAAATGTTAAATAAAATTAATTACTACGGGACTAAAACCCTCTATGGAATTCATAAACAATTTTAAATTTTTACCATAAAAGAATTCGCTCGCCACTACTAACTTAAACTCGGTTGATTTTGATTTTAGATTACTAAAATGTTTTACTTCACCTAATATTATTACTCTCCAAAGGTCTAATTTTTTATAAAGTTATTAGATATAAAATTTTTTGTCTAATTTTTGCAATACACAACTAAAAATCTTAATGCCAAGGCAGCCCTTTAGTGCAAATATTTTAATTTTTTTCTAGCTTTTAATTTTAATTATTTAATAATTTTTTAACATATAAAAATTTAATTAGAGTTATGAATTTATATTTTTCTAAAATAATTAGATATTATAGTGGCAATCCTTTCATTGCTAGAAGATACCGTATTTGTGGTACAGTACTCTATAAGACCAACAGAATTATCCGTACATAGATTAAGAACTTCACGACTACTCGGTACAAGGGTATCTAATTTGAACGAAGTAGTATCATAAAAAGAGAGATCTTTTTGGTTTATTTGTGGCATACCAATAGCATCAAAAAATTTTGATAACCCTAAAAAAGTTTATCATCCGCTGATGCTATATAACCAGAACTAATTAAATGTAAAAAATTAGTTATAGCGTAACAGTACGGATAAGTGTAATACACCCTAAAACTAAATAACCTATTAAAATAAAAGAGGAATAGGATAAAGTATTGGATACAATAAAATTTAAATCAAAAAATAAGTATTAGAAATAATTTCTTTTGGTAATTCGAATAAAATATTTGAAAAATGAGTTTGAACTACTGAAGAGACTATCTACTCTACGTCTTTAGAAGAAGCTAAAAAGCTGCTAACTATATCGGCACAAAAAATAGAAATAAAAAATAAATTTCATATATAATAAGACGTTAAGGCATAATTTTTTTTTTAATAATTTTTAAAAAAATTTTAAAAGCAGAATTAAAAGTTTTTCTATACTGAATAAAAATATTAAACGTTAGCAAGTAGTTTTGCAGACTACCGCCCTTAAACTAAAAATATAGAAAAATACAATTCCCAAAAAGTATTTTGTATTTTTTATTACAATGAAGATCCTAATAGGAGTTTCTGTAACTTGAAATGAAAAACATTTTTACGTACTAAAAAAAATTAAAATTTTTAAACTAAGAGTAGTCGTTTGCAGACTACTACCCTTAAATTATAAATATTATTAAGCACATAAATAATCTAATTAATAAACAACACCAAAAGTATTACGAAAAAAAAAGGACTTGAACCTTTATCAAGTAGTTTTGGAAACTAACATTTTACCATTAAACTATTTTTTCACACTGCAATAGACTTAAAAGGAATTGAACCTCTATCTTTATCGTTATGAGCAATATGTTTTGCCATTAAACTATAAGTCTTATTTATAACATAAAAATACAATCCCCAAAAGTATTGTGTATTATATTATTACAATAAAAATACTAATAGAAATTTCTAACTTTAAATGAAAAAAGTAGGATTCGAACCTACGAAGTATTTAAATACAATAGATTTACAATCTACTGCCGTTGACCACTTGGCTATTTTTTCAGTTACTACAAAAGGGACTTGAACCCTTATTCAAATTTTTGAATTAGAACCTAAACCTAACGTGTCTACCATTTCACCATTGTAGTTTAAAATTTGGAATAATAGGACTCGAACCTATAAATAGGCGTATCAAAAACGCATGCCTTACCATTTGGCTATATTCCAAAGGTAATAAATACTTCTTATGGGATTTGAACCCATATTACTACTGTGAAAAAGTAAGGTCCTAACCTGGTTAGACGAAAGAAGCTAAATATAATGATAAAATTTATATATATCTTTATATAGAATTATATATATATACTTTATATATATATACTTTATATATATATATACTTTATATATATATATATAAAGTATATATATATATAAAGTATATATATATAAAGTATATATATATAATTCTATATAAAGATATATATAAATTTTATCATTATATTTAGCTTCTTTCGTCTAACCAGGTTAGGACCTTACTTTTTCACAGTAGTAATATGGGTTCAAATCCCATAAGAAGTATTTATTACCTTTGGAATATAGCCAAATGGTAAGGCATGCGTTTTTGATACGCCTATTTATAGGTTCGAGTCCTATTATTCCAAATTTTAAACTACAATGGTGAAATGGTAGACACGTTAGGTTTAGGTTCTAATTCAAAAATTTGAATAAGGGTTCAAGTCCCTTTTGTAGTAACTGAAAAAATAGCCAAGTGGTCAACGGCAGTAGATTGTAAATCTATTGTATTTAAATACTTCGTAGGTTCGAATCCTACTTTTTTCATTTAAAGTTAGAAATTTCTATTAGTATTTTTATTGTAATAATATAATACACAATACTTTTGGGGATTGTATTTTTATGTTATAAATAAGACTTATAGTTTAATGGCAAAACATATTGCTCATAACGATAAAGATAGAGGTTCAATTCCTTTTAAGTCTATTGCAGTGTGAAAAAATAGTTTAATGGTAAAATGTTAGTTTCCAAAACTACTTGATAAAGGTTCAAGTCCTTTTTTTTTCGTAATACTTTTGGTGTTGTTTATTAATTAGATTATTTATGTGCTTAATAATATTTATAATTTAAGGGTAGTAGTCTGCAAACGACTACTCTTAGTTTAAAAATTTTAATTTTTTTTAGTACGTAAAAATGTTTTTCATTTCAAGTTACAGAAACTCCTATTAGGATCTTCATTGTAATAAAAAATACAAAATACTTTTTGGGAATTGTATTTTTCTATATTTTTAGTTTAAGGGCGGTAGTCTGCAAAACTACTTGCTAACGTTTAATATTTTTATTCAGTATAGAAAAACTTTTAATTCTGCTTTTAAAATTTTTTTAAAAATTATTAAAAAAAAAATTATGCCTTAACGTCTTATTATATATGAAATTTATTTTTTATTTCTATTTTTTGTGCCGATATAGTTAGCAGCTTTTTAGCTTCTTCTAAAGACGTAGAGTAGATAGTCTCTTCAGTAGTTCAAACTCATTTTTCAAATATTTTATTCGAATTACCAAAAGAAATTATTTCTAATACTTATTTTTTGATTTAAATTTTATTGTATCCAATACTTTATCCTATTCCTCTTTTATTTTAATAGGTTATTTAGTTTTAGGGTGTATTACACTTATCCGTACTGTTACGCTATAACTAATTTTTTACATTTAATTAGTTCTGGTTATATAGCATCAGCGGATGATAAACTTTTTTAGGGTTATCAAAATTTTTTGATGCTATTGGTATGCCACAAATAAACCAAAAAGATCTCTCTTTTTATGATACTACTTCGTTCAAATTAGATACCCTTGTACCGAGTAGTCGTGAAGTTCTTAATCTATGTACGGATAATTCTGTTGGTCTTATAGAGTACTGTACCACAAATACGGTATCTTCTAGCAATGAAAGGATTGCCACTATAATATCTAATTATTTTAGAAAAATATAAATTCATAACTCTAATTAAATTTTTATATGTTAAAAAATTATTAAATAATTAAAATTAAAAGCTAGAAAAAAATTAAAATATTTGCACTAAAGGGCTGCCTTGGCATTAAGATTTTTAGTTGTGTATTGCAAAAATTAGACAAAAAATTTTATATCTAATAACTTTATAAAAAATTAGACCTTTGGAGAGTAATAATATTAGGTGAAGTAAAACATTTTAGTAATCTAAAATCAAAATCAACCGAGTTTAAGTTAGTAGTGGCGAGCGAATTCTTTTATGGTAAAAATTTAAAATTGTTTATGAATTCCATAGAGGGTTTTAGTCCCGTAGTAATTAATTTTATTTAACATTTAAATAATGAATTATGATAAATTTATTGTTTTAAGAAGATCTTCCTTCGAGCCTATAACTCTTAATGACCGATAGTGAACAAGTACCGTGAGGGAAAGGTGAAATAGGACTTTTAATAGCGTTAAAAAGAACCTAAAATTTAGTGCATTTATATCTGTTAAAGCGATGCTTTGTTATAGCGTACCTTTTGCATAATGGGCCAGCGAGTTTTTAAGTATAGCAAGTTTAATTTAAAAAGTAGACGTAGATAAATCAAATATTTTGGTTTTAAAAAGCTTAGAAAGTTATACTTTTTAGACCCGAAGCTAAGTGATCTAATTATGAACAAGTTGAAAATTTAATGGTAACATTTGTTGGAGGACTGAACTCGTATCTGTAGAAAAAGATTGGGATGATTTGTGATTAGGGGTGAAAGGCTAATCAAACTTAGGGATAGCTGGTTTTCTGCGAAATATATTTAAGTATAGCCTACAATTTTTTTATTTGTGGTAGAGCACTTTTAGGGTAAGGGGGGTCATGTACTTTACTAAGTTCTAAAAACCTACGAATGCATTTATTTTTAATTTGTGGAGTCAGACTATGGGTGCAAAGGTCGATAGTCAATAGGGAAACAGCCCTTTATTATTTAATAAGGTCTTAAATAAAAATTCCGTGATAAGAATATAAAAAAACAAAAACAGTCATGAAATAGGCTTGGAAGCAGCCATTTTTTGAAGAAAGCGTAACAGCTCATTGACCGAGTTTTTTTGTATCGAAAATTTATAGAGGCTATATTTAATAACCGATTTAATAATTTTTAAGGTAGCAGAACGTTTTATATATTTTTGAAGATTATTTGTTAAAATAATTTGAAATAATAAAAGTGATTATGCTGGCATTAGTAGCTAAAAACAATGATTTAACATTGTCGCCGTAAATCTAAGGTTTCCAATTCTACTTTTATAAATAATTGGTAAAAATTAAACGGTCCCTAAGGTAAAATACAATTGTTTATACTGATGGGTTTTTTATTTAATTTATAAGTGACAAAATTTTAAAAATAAAAATAATAATAAGTTTAAGTTTTATTTTATCATTTTCTAGAAAAAGCTTTAAATAATACCGTACCATAATCCGACACAGGTAGATTAGTAAAATATACTAAGGCGTTCAAGATAACTATACTGAAGGAACTCGGCAAATTAACTCTGTAACTTCGGAATAAGGAGGGATAATTTAATAATTATTGGCACTTAAGAAGGAGAAGCGACTGTTTACTAAAAACACAAGTCTCTGCTAATTTGAAAAAAGATGTATAGAGGCTGACACCTGCCCGGTGCTGCAAGGTGAAATGCAGTTGCATTAGCAACTAATTTAATCCCCAGTAAACGGCGGCTGTAACTCTGACGGTCCAAAGGTAGCGAAATTCCTTGTCGGGTAAGTTCCGACCTGCATGAATGGTGTAACGACTTCTCCGCTGTCTCCAGTATATTCTTGGTGAATTTGAAATACCCGTGAAGATGCGGGTTTATTGCAGCTAGACGGAAAGACCCCGTGCACCTTTACTATAGTTTTAAGTTGTAAATTTTTAATTAATGTGCAGAATAGGTGGGAGTTTAAAATACATTCGTGAGATACCACTCTTTATTTTTAATTTTACTAAATTTTATAAAACAGCTTATGATAGGTAGTTTGACTGGGGCGGTCACCTCCCAAAAAGTACCGGAGGTGAACAAAGGTAAATTTAAATATTAATTTATTTATAAGCACAATGGTAAATATTTACTTAACTGAAAGATTTACAAATCAAACAGAGATTTATGTCGGTCATAGTGATCTGGTGATTCTGTGTGGAAAGGTCATCACTCAACGAATAAAAGGTACGCCGGGGATAACAGGCTGATAATTTCTAAGAGTTCATATCGACGAAATAGTTTGGCACCTCGATGTCGGCTCATCACATCCTGGAGCTGAAAGGGGTTCCAAGGGTTCGGCTGTTCGCCGATTAAAGTGGTACGTGAGCTGGGTTTAGAACGTCGTGAGACAGTTCGGTCCCTATCTACTGCAATTGTAAAAATTGAAAGGATTAAATTTTAGTACGAGAGGACCAAATTACGTAAACCTCTAGTTTATCAGCTATTTTATTCAAAGTATGCTGAGTAGCCACGTTTATAAAAAATAATTACTGATAGCAGATAAGTAAGAAATTTACCTTAAAAAAAATTTTTATAATTTCGTAAAAGATAATTACGTTAATAGGCTTTATATGTAAGAATTGAAAGATTTTAAGTTAAAAAGTACTAAATAAATTTCATATTTAACTAAAAATTTAGTTATACCTTATGTGAGTTTGATCCTGGCTCAGGGTGAACGCTTGCAGTATGCTTAACACATGCTAGTTTCAAAGTTTTTAAAACTTGGCGCACAGGTGAGTAATAAATTAATTTTTACCTTAAATTTAAAAATATTCTACATTATTATATTATATAATAATAAATTTTGATAATTTTTTAAAAGGTATAACACTGGTTTAAGATAATTTTAATTTGGTATTAGGTTGTTGGTATGGTTACGGCATACCAAGCCCATGATCCCTAACTGGTTAGAGATAATGTACCAGTCACATTGGAACTGAGACAAGGTCCAAGCTCTTGCCAGCAGTGGGGAATATTGGACAATAAGCGATGCTTGATCCAGCAATACTGCTTAAATGAGGAAGATATAAAAGGTATAAAGCGTAATGACCTGTATACCGTTCGTAAAATTTTAGCTTTAAAAAATGAGAATGACGTTTTTTAAAAAAAAGCCCCGGCTAACTTCGTGCCAGCAGCCGCGGTAATACGGGGGGGGTCAGCGTTATCTGGAATGATTGGGCGTAAAGGGTTCGTAGGCGGGTTTTTATTTTTTATGGAAAAATACTTTAAGTAATATTAATTAATTCCTATAATAAATTTTACCTTGAGTTAAAATTAGGATAATAGAATTTTATAAATAGGGTTAAAATCCAAAGATTTATAAACGAATGCCCGTGGCGTAAGCGATTATCTATATTTATACTGACGTTGAGGAACGAAAGCTTAGGTAGCAAACAGGATTTGATACCCTGGTAGTCTTTGCTGTCACATCTGAGTGTTAATATTTAGTTTTGCTTGATATACAGCTAACGCGTTAAACACTCCGCCTGGGAAGTACGATCGCAAGATTGGAACCCAAAGGAATTGACGGGGGTCTACACAAGTGGTGGAGCATGTGGTTTAATGCGATAATACACGCGAAACCTTACCAGTTTTTGCATATAACTATTTTTTTTAGAAATAAAAAATTTTTAAAAGTTAAATTTATTACTTATAGCTTAAAAATACGTTTTACAGGTGTTGCATGGCTGTCGTCAGTTCGTGCCGTGAGGTGTTTGGTTAATTCCCTTAACGAACGCAACTCTTATTTTATATTGGATATTCTTTTTTTAGTAATAAAAAAATTCAACTTATAAAAAACCGCTATTGATAATTTAGAGGAAGATGAGAATCACGTCAAGCCCTTATGGCCCTTATAAACTGGGCTACACACGTGCTACAATAGAAAAATCAAAAAGTTGTACAATAAAGTAATTTAACGTAAATCTTTAATCTTTTCTGTGTTCAGATTATTGACTGCAACTCGTCAATAAGAAGGTGGAATCACGAGTAATCGTATATCAGCATGCTACGGTGAATATGTACTTAGATCTTGCACACACCGCCCGTCACGTGCTGGGAGTAAGTTTGGTTTGAAACTTTAGTTTTTTTTTTAATATTTTTTAATAATTTCTGTTCGTTTTTATTAAAATTAAAATTAAAACTTTTGTCATTAAGAGATTTATAACCGGGATGAAGTCGTAACAAGGTAGTCGTACGGGAACGTGTGGCTGGAATAAAAAAAAAATTTAAGTAGCTCAGTTGGTTAGAGTATTAGGTTGAAAACCTAATTGTCGGTGGTTCGAGCCCACTCTTAAATACTTTTTTGTATCTATATATAATTATAAAATTTAAATGTTACAAGCATCTCAAAAAATTGGCGCTGGTTTAAGTACTAGCGGTTTAGCTGGAGCAGGTTTAGGTATTGGTATTGTTTTTGCAGGTCTTTTAATTTCTACTTCAATTAATCCTTTTGTAAAGGACGATTTATTTCGTTTAGCTATGTTAGGATTTGCATTAACTGAGGCTATTGCTTTATTTACTTTAATGGTAACTTTTTTAATTTTATTTAGTTAAAATTAAAAGTTCCCACGCACTAAATTAGTTTTGCCCTGCACGATAATAGTAAATGCTATGTTTATATTACAATTAATAGTTAATTTATATATCTTTTTTTTAGGAGTTTTAGGAGTATTGACTAATAGACGTCACTTTTTAGTAATTATTATTTGTATAGAGATGATGTTATTAAGTATTAATATGTCTTTTTTATTATTTTCTGTTTACTTGGATGATATTTTGGGTCAATTATTTTCTTTTTTTATATTAACTGTAGCCGCCGCCGAATCGTCTATTGGATTAGCTATTATTATTTTATATTATAAAAATAGGGGTAATATTTTTTCTTCTAATAAAATTTTATTAAAAAGTTAAATTATTATGTTATATTTTAAATTTCGTCAAAAAATTAGCTTTTTTCAAACTTATAGTTTTAAATTTTTTAGTATTATTCCGATTATTTTTACTCAAAAATTTTATAATGAATTAACTTATATTATTAATAAAAAAAATCTTATTTTTTCTTTAACCTGTTTAAAAATGCATTTAAATTATCAATATAAATTATTGTCTTGCATTAGTGGTGTTGATTTATTATATTCATCTTTAAATTCTAATTATCGTTTTTCACTTGTTTATGATCTTTTAAGTTTACAATATAATACTCGTTTAAAATTAAAAATTTTTTTAAATGAATTATCCACTGTTTTATCTAGCACTGTTGTTTTTATTAATGCAAATTGGTGGGAACGTGAAGTTTGGGATATGTTTGGTATTTGGTTTGAAAATCACCCCGATTTAAGAAGAATTTTAACTGACTATGGTTTTGATGGTTTTCCTTTGCGTAAAGATTTCCCATTAGTGGGCTACTCTGAAGTTTTATATGATTTTAATAAAAAAAGAATTATTTCTAAGCCTTGTGAGTTATCTCAAGATTTTAGATTTTTTTTATTTGAAAATACGTGGTCTTAATTATGCTTTTAAATAATAATTTAAATTTTAACACACTATTAAAAAAAGTTGAACTTGAACATAAATTAAAAAATTTTACCTTAAATTTTGGTCCACAGCATCCTGCAGCACATGGTGTTTTACGCTTAGTTTTAGAATTAAAAGGTGAAGTTGTTATCAATGCGGATCCACATATAGGTTTATTACACAGAGGTACAGAAAAATTAATTGAATATAAAACTATATCACAAGCTTTACCCTATTTTGATCGTCTAGATTATGTTTCTATGATGGCGCAAGAGCATACTTTCGCTTTAGCTGTGGAAAAATTAGCAAATTTAAGTGTTGATATTAATGTTCAATTAATTCGAATTCTTTTTGGAGAAATTACCAGAATTTTAAATCATTTATTGGCAATTGGTTGTCATGCTATGGATGTAGGGGCTATGACACCTTTTTTATGGGCCTTTGAAGAAAGAGAAAAATTGATGGGGTTTTATGAGCGTATTTCTGGTGCTCGTATGCATGCCGCTTTTATTCGACCGGGTGGGTTTTCCTATGATTTTCCATTAGATCTATTGATTGATATACGTTGTTTTGTTTCGAAATTTTCTGAATGTTTAGAAAATATTGAAGATATGTTAACAAATAATCGCATTTGGAAAGAGCGTTTAGTTGATGTTGGAATTATTTCTGCTAATCAAGCTATTGATTGGGGTTTTAGCGGTGTTTTATTACGTAGTGCAGGAATTGCTTGGGATTTACGTAAAAATATGCCTTATGATTGTTATAACCAGCTCTATTTTGATATTCCAACAGGAAAACATGGTGATTGCTATGACCGCTATATTTTAAGAATTACTGAAATGGTACAATCTATTCGTTTAATTAATCAAACGATTGATTTGCTAGAAAATTTTTATATTAATAATAATTTAAAATCGGCATCGAAACTTGTTTCAAATAAAACATTTATGGAAGATTTAATTGAACATTTTAAAACAAGTACTGGTTTTTTAAAATTAAAAAGTGGTGAAACATATACTGCAACAGAAGCTCCAAAAGGCGAATTTGGTATTTTTTTAATTGGAAATTCAACAGAAATACCTTACAGGTGTAAAATTAAAGCTCCTGGTTTTGGCCATTTACAGTTTTTAAATGATATGTGTAAAGGTCATCTTTTAGCTGATGTTGTAACAATAATTGGAACTCAAGATATTGTTTTTGGGGAAATTGATAGATAATTTTATTTTCTAAATAATTATAATTATTTTTTTTGAGACTTTGTTAAAAATTTTTTGTTTAGTAAGTTTAAAGTTTTAAATTTCATTTTTAATTATGTTAATTACTTTATTTATTTATTTATTTTTTTCTATTGTAATTTTAGTATTATTAAAAAATTTACATATATTTTTTTTTAAATTTTTTACGTTATTTACTAGTACGGTAACTTTTTTATACTCTTTAAAAATTTTTTTATTTTTTGATTTAAATTCTTATTATTTTCAAAATCTTTTACATTTTCCAATTTTTTTTGATTTTTTAAATATTCAATTTATTTTTGGTTTAGACAATATATCACTACTCTTTTTTTTGTTAAGTAATTTTTTAATTTTTTTATGTTTAATATTTGTTTTTAATGATCGTTTATTTAAATTTTATGCTACTAATTTATTATTATTACAATTTATATTACTATTAATTTTTTCTATTTTAGATTTATTATTATTTTACATTTTTTTTGAGGCAGTATTAATTCCAATGTTTTTATTAATTGGAACTTTTGGTTCACGAGAACGTAAAATTTGGGCAAATTATATGTTAGTTTTTTATACTATTTGTGGTTCTTTATTTATGCTTTTAGGAATTTTATATATTTATTTAATAACTGGAACTTTTAGTATCGAATATTTATTAAATTTTTCTTTTACCGAATCAGAACAATACTTTTTATGGCTAGCGTTTTTTTTATCTTTTGCTTCTAAAATTCCTATTTTCCCATTACATATCTGGTTACCTGAAGCCCATGTTGAAGCTCCAACAGTGGGTTCTGTAATTTTAGCAGGAATTTTATTAAAATTAGGTGTTTATGGGTTAGTTAGATTTAATTTAACTTTTTTTCCTTTAGCTTCTTTATTTTTTACACCGCTTATTTACTCCTTATGTACTTTAGGAGTTATTTATGCTTCTTTTACTGCTATTCGCCAAATAGATTTAAAAAGAATTATTGCATATTCTTCTATTGCTCATATGAATTTAATTGTTATTGGCCTTTTTAGTTTTAATTTTTTAGGTTTTGAAGGTGCATTATTTCAAAGTATAAGTCATGGTTTTGTTTCGAGTGCTTTATTTTTTTTAATTGGAATTTTATACTCTAGATATCATACACGTTCTGTTTATTATTATAGTGGTCTTGTACAGGTTATGCCTTTATACTCTTTTTTTTTTTTATTTTTTACGATGGCTAATATTGCATTACCCGGAACTAGTAGTTTTATTGGCGAATTATTGCTACTTTTAGGTTGTTTTGTTTCTAATTTCTTTATAACTATTTTTGTTGTAAGTTGCGTTGTTTTAGGGGGATCTTATTCTTTATGGTTGTATAATAAAATTGTATACGGTAATATTAAATATGTTTATTTAGCTTCTTTTTCAGATTTAAATTTGAAAGAGTTTTTTATTTTAATTTCTTTAATGTTTTTTACTTTATTTTTTGGCATCTTTCCTTATTTTTTATTTAATTATTTACATCCAACTTCTATTTTTATTTTATTACCACTTTCGATTTAAAATACTATGGTGCGATATACTAATTTAAAATTTTTAAATCATTTAAATTCTCTAGATTTATTAAATAAATTTAATTATGTAAATTACTATAGTATCCCATTCTTTAATAAAATTTCTTTTCAATTATTCTTACAAGGATTAGTTACACCTAGTTTATTAAATTTATACTTAAAAAATTTTTTATTATTATATTTTTATTGTTTTAATCTTATTTTTGCTAAATTAAAATTTTTAAAAAATAAAAATCAACAATTAAAAAATTTTAAAATTAGTATTGTATTATATTATTCTATTATGAAAAAAAAAATATATTTGTCTCTTTTTAATTTATTTTTTTTATTTAAAAAATTTATTCGACCTTTTATTTATTCTAAATACCCTTTAAATTATTCTTTTTCTAGTGGCAAACTTTTATTTTTTTATATTAAAATTATTATTTTTGTTCCAAGTTTGATGCTACTTGATTCTAAAGAACACCGTATTTTTTCTACTTTTAATAAATCAAAAATTTTTTTAACTTTAACCTTAAAATATTTTATTTCTACTGGTTTTTATAATTTTTTTGTTCCTTATAAAAAAATGGATCCATATTTTTTAAAAAATTTTTTATTAATTTGGTTATTTCAAGTTTAAATATGGTTCAAAAAGGGACTTTTTTAAATATTGTGGATAATTCTGGTGCAAGAATTGCATCGTGTATTCATAACATTAGTAGTCCTAGTAGTAGGTATGCCAAGCTTGGCCATTTGGTACTCGTTAGTATTAAAAAACTTAGACCTACACGTAGATACGCTTCTAAAATTAAAAGGGGTGCTTTAGCTTATGCTTTACTTGTAAGAACTAAAATTTTTCATAGCTCTTATTATGGAGATAAACTAAAATTTTATGATAATTCAATTGTTTTGTTTTTTAAAAAAACATATAATTTAATTGGCACACGTATTTTTGGTTTGTTACCAAAAATTTTTCGTTTTACACAATTTATGCGAATTTTATCTTTAGGCGCTGGTATTTCTTTATAATTTTATGGTTACTCTTTTTAATTATTTTATTATTTTACAGGTATTTACTTCTACGTTTATTTATTTTTCAATAAACCCTATTCATTCTATTCTGTTGCTCATTTTATTATTTTTTGAATCGTCAATTGTTTTATCATTATTTAATTTAGAATTTATTTCTATTTTATTTATTTTAATTTATGTTGGTGCTATTGCCATTCTTTTTCTTTTTGTTATTATGATGTTACAATTAAAATTAAATGATTTAGAATTATTAATTTTTTTGCCTATACTTTTTAGTTTTAATTTTTTATGCTTCTTAAAATTTTTTAATAATTATCAGTTTTTTTTTTTTGATTCTTTTATTTTTAATACCTTTGAAGAATCTTTTGGTGAAATTTTTATTATTGGACAAACTTTATATAATTATTCTTTAATTTGTTTTCTTTTAGCTGGTTTAATTTTATTATTAGCTTTACTTGGTTCTATTATTTTATCTTTAGAATTTTATAAAATAAAATCAAATTTAATTTTTAAAAAATTAGGTCGCTCGTCTAATTTTATTTCATTTTTTAAATAACTGTAACACATGAAAAAAAAACTATATGATTTAGAAAAATTTGGTTGTGTGTTTGGGGTTAGTTTAAAAAAAATGTATAAATTAAGCCAATATGTAGGTTCTAATCCTAACAATCGCTATTTTAAATTAAAACGTTTACAAAATTCTTATGTAAAAAAATATTTTGACTTAAATCTTTTAAGTAAATTTAAAGCTTCTATAACTAAGCGGTTACATTTTTTTTGGCATCTTAAATTATATAAAGGTATTAGACATATGTTACGTTTACCTTCAAGAGGTCAACGTACTCATACTAATAAGCAGACTAAAAAAAAGTTTAAATTTTAATATGGCTTTTAATAAAGTAAAAAAAAATTCAAATTTAAATTTTGTTTTTAAAAAGCAATTAAAAAAAAAAAAAGTTATTAAAGTTAATTTTTTATTAGTAATTTTTTTAAAATTAAAAAAAAAAGTTTTTAAAAATAAATTAAAAAATTATAAATCGTTTTTTAAATTATATATTAAATTTGAAAAAAAAAAAATATTTTTAAGTTTAAAAAGAAAAAAAAAAAAAAAATTTTGTAAACGTAAAAAAAAAATGGATTTTTTTTTTAAAACGTTTTTATTAGATCAATATTCTTTAATTCATTTTATTAAATTAAAAAAAAAAAAAAAATTAAAATCAAAAGTTAAATATTTATTATTTATAAATATTCATTCAAATAATATTTTTATTAATTTTTTACGTTCTAAAAATAAGAAAGTAAAACTTATTAAATTTTGGTCGTCAGGCATATTTCAATTAAATTGTACAAAACGAAAACTAAAATTTGTTGTTTCTACTCTTCTAAAAGAAATAAAAAATAAATTAAAAAGTATTTCGTTTTATATTATAAAAATTTTTTGTGCGCAGTTTTTACATAAGTTTTTATATAAAAATTTTAAAAAATTATCTTTTAAATCTAAATTTATTGTTTTTACTTCTTTTAAAATTTTTAATGGTTGTAGAAGTAAAAAAAAAAGAAGAAAAAAGCATTTAAAATTTCGAGTTTTACGTTAATTTTTATACAATTAGGTGTTAGGTTATTTATTCTATAATTTTTTTTTTAATTTATGCTTACTTTTTTAAATTTTTTAATTTCTACTATTATTTTATTGATTGGCTTATTACTATTAGTTGCTTTTTTTACGTTAGCCGAGCGAAAAATTTTAGGTGTGGTTCAATTTCGGCATGGCCCAAATGTTATTGGTTTATATGGTTTATTACAACCATTATCGGATGGATTAAAATTATTAATTAAAGAACCTCTTTTTCCCTCAACTTCTGATAAAACAATTTTTTTTTTTGCTCCTATTATTACTTTTTTATTTAGTCTAATTAATTGGGTTGTTATTCCATTTTCAAAATTTTCTTTTATTGCTGAACTCTCATTAAGCTCTTTATATATTTTAGCTGGTTCTGCATTAGGTATTTATGGTATTTTAACTTCTGGTTGGGCTAGTAATTCTAAATACGCGCTATTAGGAGCATTACGATCTGCTGCTCAAATGGTTTCTTATGAATTACCTATAGGTTTAATTTTAAATATTTTAATTTGTTTTATAGGTTCGTTTAATATAAATTCTATTATTTATTTTCAAGAAAAAACATGTTGGTTAATTTTTATTTTTCCATTATTATTTTTAGCATTTTTTATTTGCATAGTTGCTGAAACTAATCGACATCCTTTTGATTTACCGGAAGCTGAAACAGAACTTGTCTCTGGTTACAATGTTGAATATGGTGCTATGAGTTTTGCTTTATTTTCGTTAGGCGAATATAGTAATATTTTATTAATGAGTTCTTTTACTATTATACTTTTTTTTGGTGGCTGGTTAGCACCCTTAACTTTTTTAAAATTTTTACCGTATTCTTTTTGGTTTTCTATTAAAATTCTTTTTTTTATTTTTCTTTTTGTTTTATTGCGTGCTGGATTACCTAGATATCGCTATGACCAATTAATGGAATTGGGTTGGAAAATTTTATTACCTTGTTCTTTTAGTTTTTTTATTTTTAATTATACAATACTTTTAATTATGAATGCTTTTCCATTTTAAATTATGTTTTTTTTAATTATTCTTTTACCGTTATTAGGAGTTATAGGAGGCTGTTTATTTGGACGTCATATCGGTAAAGGTATTATGCCATTTACAATTTTTAATATTTTTTTACCTTGTTGCTTTTCGATATTTTTATTATTAGATAACTTTTTAAATAATTCTATACAAATTACTTATTTAAATTTATGGTTTTCCTGTGATACTTTAATAGTTTCGTGGGAGCTTCTAGGTGATAATTTAACATTTTTTATGGTTTTTGTTGTAACTTTTATTTCTTTATTAGTTCATATTTATTCTTGTGAATATATGAATTCAGATCCACATTTATCTAGATTTTTAAGTTATTTATCTTTATTTACTTTTTTTATGTTAATCCTAATTACTGCATCTAATTTTATTCAAATGTTTGTTGGTTGGGAGGGTGTTGGTTTATCTTCTTATTTATTAATTAATTTTTGGTTCACTAGATTACAAGCAAATAAAGCTGCTATAAAAGCAATGCTTTTTAATCGTGTAGCAGATATGTTAATGCTTTTAGGTTTATTTGCTATTTATATTTGCTTTGAATCTTTTGATTATGCAATTGTTTTTTCGATTGCACCCTTTTTTTTGAATTTTGAATTTAATTTTATATTTTTTTCGATTGGATGTTTAAATTTTATATGTTTATTTCTTTTTTTAGGTGCCATGGGCAAATCTGCCCAATTAGGTTTCCACAATTGGTTACCTGATGCTATGGAAGGTCCTACACCAGTTTCAGCACTAATTCATGCAGCTACAATGGTTACAGCTGGTATTTTTTTAATTATTCGTTGTTCTTTTTTATTTGAATTAACTCCTGAAGTTTTACAATTTATTGCTTTAATTGGTGCCATTACTGCGCTTTTTGGAGCAAGTACTGGTTTTTTTTTTCATGACTTAAAAAGAGTAATCGCTTTTTCTACATGTAGCCAATTAGGTTATATGATGCTTGCTTGTGGGTTAGAGCGATTTAATGTTGCTTTTTTCCATTTAGTAACACATGCTTTTTTTAAAGCTTTATTATTTTTAACAGCGGGTGCTATTATTCATTCTATGTTTGATGAACAAGATATTCGTAAATTTGGTAGTAGTTTAAAATATCTACCTTTAACCTATATTTGTTTTTTAATAGGGTCTTTAAATTTAATTGGATTTCCATTTTTAAGTGGTTTTTTTTCAAAAGATCTTTTATTAGAATTAGTATATACTTCTTTTTCAAATATTGGTTTATTTTGTTATTTTTTAGGATTATTTTCTATTTTTTTTACTGCAGCATACTCTACTCGCGTTTTATTATTAATTTTTTTAGTTAAAATAAGTAACAATCGTTACAGTATTAAAAATACTTTTGAAAGTTCTTTTTTAATCAAATATCCTCTAATTTTTTTAAGTCTTTTAAGTATTTTTGTTGGTTATTTTACTGTTGATATTTTTTGTGGTGTTGGTTCCAATTTTTTTGGAACTTCTATTTTTTTTAATATTAATACTTATAATCAGTTAGATATTGAGTTTTTATCTGTAATAATTAAAGTTTTACCCCTATTAATTACTATTTTAGGGTGCTTTTTTTCATTTTATGTTTATATTTTAAATACATCTTTTTTTTTTTTTTTAAAAAAAAATACATATTTTAAATATGTTTATTTTTTTTTATTAAAAAAGTGGTATACTGATCGTTTTATAAATAATTTTTTTACTTTATTTTTTTTAAAAATTTCAAAAAATTATATGTATTCTAGGCTTGATCGTGGTTTATTAGAAGTTGTAGGCCCTTATTCTATTAATGCTTTTTTAAAATCAATAAAAAATAATTTTTTTTTTTTTATATGAAAAAAGAACTTTCGTTGTTTATTTCTTTTTTTATTTAAATTCTATTGCATCTAGTACTTTATCTTATTCATCTTTTATTTTAAGAGGTTGTTTAGCTTTAGGGTGGAGGATATATTACACTTATCAGTATTGGTATGCCACAAATAAAACAAAAAGATTTCTCTTTTATGATACTACTTCGTTAAATTTAGATACTCTTTTACCTAGTAGTCGTGAAGTTCTTAATATCTGCACGGGTACCCTGTTGGTCTTATAGAGTCTTGTCCCATAAATGCGGTATCTTCTAGCAGTGAAAGCAGTGCCGTATAATATCTGTATTATTATAGACGTTGCTTCTAAATATTCTTAATTTTAAATTTTTTTGAGCATGTAAAGAATACTTTTTTCATTTAAAGTTACAGAAACTCCTATTAGGATCTTCATTGTAATAAAAAATACAAAATACTTTTTGGGAATTGTATTTTCTTATACCTTTAGTTTAATGATGTTCGTTTGCAAAACTACTTGCTAACGGCTTATTTTTTTTATTATTTATGTTTTTATTAATAATTAATTTATATACTTTTTTTAGTAGTATTGACTAATAGACGTCACTTTTTAGTAATTATTATTCGTATAAAGATGATGTTATTAATATTAAGTATTAATATATCTTTTTTATTATTTTCCGTTTGTGTGGATGATACTTTGGGTCAATTATTTTAATTATGAGTCGCTTCATAACTAATATTTTTACTCCGGATGCAAAATTTCTTGCGCGATTGCAGACTGATAAATCATTAGAACAGTACTTGATTAAATAAGCTCCTGAATATAAAGTGTACCTGTAGGAAATCTTTTTTATGTAAAGAAACAATTTAAATGAGTATACTACTATAAATTAAATTTTTACTCCATAATTTATAGAGTAAATTGTAATTTATATACTTAAATAAAATTTTAAGCGCCAATTAAAATTTGTATAGAGTTTTTAAATTATGTTAATGATTTAAATAA
>JACCDN010871240.1_pt1 | contig 32779 bp, 45 predicted proteins | sample 7441691 | NCBI WGS metagenome assembly JACCDN01 (sample SAMN15323439, study PRJNA562643) | freshwater metagenome | isolation source: river surface water | place: USA:Blue River Watershed | collected 2017-08-16
ATCACCTTAATCTATCCCAATTTGTTGGAGTGGAAGGAATTGAACCAACCCACAGTGTCCGTACGGCTTATTTATTCTGTCAGGCCTGTTACGTTGCCCTGCCGATACACCCCAATATAAAATAAAAAAACTCGGTCTAAAAAATTAGACCGAGTTTGTTTTTTATAACGTATAAAAACATTATAGTACAGACATAGCGAGTCTAATCAGAGAGTTTCTCTCTTCAGATTCATAGCTATAATATGTATTAACAGTTTTCATTATTTCTTATATATTAAATTTTCTTTCTTTGTTTTACAAATATATGTATTATTTTTTAATTACCAAAATTTATTTTATTTAATCTTTTAAATATGGTTTTCTGCCTTCTGGGTTTTTCTTAGTTGGCTCATCAGCTCTTTTACTCTTTAATGGCTTTTTTAATGCTTCAATTAGTTCAGAAAGATTTTCATCATTTAATTCTAATTCAATTTCAGTTTCATTGCCTTTTTCTTTTTTATAAATACATATCTTTTTATTCTTATTGATAACGTATTTTCTACCTTTTATTTTAAAGTTTAATAGATTACCTTTTTCTTCGAAATCAGTCAATTGACGTTCTTCGATCATTTTTTTAACATATGTCAAAAACTTTTTATAATTTTCCATCCAATTTTTACTCTTGGTTGCAGCTGTTTTATCATAAATATGTTTTTCATTGAAGCTATTAAAATCTGATAAATGTTTCATAAATGTATTTAATTTTTATAATGTATATATTAAAAATATAATTACTTTTTTACATGTATCTACATTACATAAAAATGAGTTTATAAAAATAATATATAACTAAAAAGTAACAAATTTTACATATGAAAAATATTAAAACATTTGATCAATTTAATGATAATTCAATAAACGAAGAGATATTTGGATTATCCAAAAATGAGCGAAATGCTAAAAAGAAATCGGCTTTAGAGGCTGATTATAATAAATATGTAAGGGCTTGGGCAAGTAGAATCAACGAACCAACTGAAGAAGTTAAAAATAAGTTTTTTGCAGATGCTGAGGCAGATAACTTTGATGGTAAAGTTGGAATTGATAAAAGTGATAATATTGTATATAGACCAGCTAAAAATGTTAGATGGGGTACTGCTGGATTAGTTGCGGGTACAGGTGAAATGTAAAAAAACTTAATTATATGAAACACTTAAAAAGATTTAATGAAAACGAAAATCAGCTATCTTTATTTCCAGAAGATAAAATAGAACGTACAGAGGAATGGAAGGGATATCAATCTAAATATAAAGATAAGGATGGTAAACCAAAAGCTGCTCATGATAGATCATCTTATAATAATGACTATGAACATTTGATAAGTATTTTTTTAGGTCAGATTAAATGTGAGGATAAACTAGATGAAATAATTCCAACAATTGATAGAGTTAACTCTGATGATAGGAGTATGATGGGTAAGTTTGCATCTGAACACTATAGAAAGGATGTTCTTCAATATCTATTTGACAGAAATAAATTAAATACAAGACTTTGTATAGATTGGTGTAAGCATTCTGCTAGATTGGCTAGAGATAATGATAAAAAAGAAGATATTATTGATTTTTTAATGAGATTAAAAAACTAATTAGTTCCAATCATAATTTTTTAAAATTTTCTTATCATAATCACTTAATGAATCAACACCTGATAAATTAATTTTATCTAACACATTATCTAATGTTAGATTTTTCTTAACAAAAGAATCAATATCTTTTTCGATATCAGTCCCTTTAAATGAAATTTTTCCAAGTAAAACATCTTCTGTTATTTCAGAGTGTTCTACCATAACACCTTTAGTTTTTAAAAAATGTAGAATTTTTAAAAATTCTAATTTAGAAATTAACATATAAGATATTGCTAATCCATCTTCCCCGAAGTAGTCATATGCAGATACTTTAATTTTACTAATAAAATCGGATTCTGCAGGAGTCATTTTACTTTGCATATCTTTTGCCATTTCCTTAGTCAAATTTGTTTTAACCTTATAGATTTTTTCCATTTGTTAGTAATTTTTATATAAATATAGTAAAAAAATATTAAAAGGGAGAAAAATTATTTTATATATACCTATTGCGGGGTGGAGAAATAGGATCTCGCTTGGCTCTTTCGAAGAAATTGAAAATAATTCAATGGAAGGATAGAAAATAACCAAGAGATAGTCGTGCGCGCAACCGGCCTCCGCAACAAAATTTATCACCCAATTATTCCTGTTAAAAAATTTAATTAAAACATTTTAGAGTTTGTCAATAGAATATATGAAAATAAAATTCTATATACACATGACACAACAATTACAAGAGGCACTCTACATACAAGATTTAATAGATCAAAAAAATGATATTAAGCAAGGATTACTTGAGGAAAATCAAGAAAATATTTGGTTTCAGTCAGCAATGTCACTGCCGGATCATTATCATTCTGATAATGAGCCAGATTATTTAGGTTTATTGTCTGGTTTGGAAGGATTTGACTGTCATGAAGACGCACCAACAGAGGCAATTGAGACTCTTAAGAAATATATTAATAATTTGATAAATGAGAATGCAGTATCTATTCATAAATTTATGAGAATGCGATTAAAAACTATTAAGGATAATATAAAATCACAAAAGGCAAAATTTAAGGCGGACTGGGGTATAACTTGGAAGCAAGCCCTATTAAATGGACATGAAGATGTCAACTACAACTTAAATTTAGATGATATTTTGGATAAGATTAATGCTAAGGGTATGGATTCTTTAACATCAGTTGAAAAGAATTTTTTAAAGAATAATGGAAATAAAGATAGCAATGATGATAAGGATTCAAAAAAATAATGAATAATATTGGTTCACTTGATATTTATTGCGATTTGTGTGGTAAAGAATATAAACTATTTAAAATAGTTTGGAATGAGATTGAATTTTTTACGAGAATTAATGAATTAGAATATAAATATACTTGTAAGAATTGCAGAAGGAATATAAAAATAAAAAATATATTAAAAGATGAAATTAATTAATTACATAAGAACTTATAGAGATAAGTGTATCAAAGGTAAAGATATTGAAGATTTAAAAAAGTGTACTACAAATATTGAGGAATTAATGGGTAAGAATATAACACCTATTTTAACTCGAAATATAGAATCTGTTCAAATGAATTTAACATCGAATGGTGTTGAGTTTAAGTCTGAAGATGTTGATTGTTTAATAACAGTTAAGAATCCTGTTCTTAATAAGGATATTGAAATATATTCAATTTTTGTTATTGATGATGATATCTTTTTTGTTGGAAAAAAAGAAAGTTTTATTTTCTAAAACTTTCATATTCTATTTTCTATATAGATAACAATTAATTTAACTATGAAAAATATTATAAATTTAGATTCGTCACAAGATTTTACAAAAAATCCTTTATTCTTTGGGGATGAAGGTATGTCTATTCAAAGATACGATAAGTTTCGCTATGAAAAGATATTTAATATGTTTAAGCAACATATCAGTTATTTTTGGAGACCAGAAGAAGTTTCTATATCTAAGGATAGAGCAGACTTTATGTCGCTAAGTGAGCATGAGAAGTTCATTTTTACTAAAAATTTATCTTATCAAATTTTATTGGATAGTATTCAATCGCGAGGTATATCTAACTTATTGGAGAATTGTTCGAATCAGGAAGTTGAATTGTTTGCAAAGACATGGGAATTTTCAGAGACTATACATAGTTACTCATATACCTATATTATTAAAAATATTTATTCAAATCCTAGTGAGTTGTTTGACTCTATTATGCAGGATGAGGAGATTTTAAAGAGAGCATCTTCTGTTACTAAATATTATGACGAACTTATCAATTCTATTCCAGATGAATCTGAGTATAATAGAAAGAAGAAACTCTATTTAACATTAGTTTCTATTAATATATTGGAAGGTATTAGATTTTATGTTTCTTTTGCTTGTTCTTTTTGCTTTGCTCAAAATAAAAAGATGGAAGGAAATTCTAAGATTATCTCTCTTATTGCACGAGATGAGAACTTACATATGGGGTTTACTTCATTTATACTAAAAACATTAAAAGAAGAAGATTCTGAAGGCTTTCGAGAGATTGTAAATGAGTGTGAGCCGCTTGTTATTGAAATGTATAGAGATGCTGCTCAAGAAGAAATGGACTGGGCAGAATACTTGTTTAAGGATGGTTCTATGATTGGGTTAAATGCTGAAATATTAACTCAGTATATGAAATGGCTTACAAATAATCGAATGAAGATAATTGGATTAGAGCCTATTTTTGATAAGGCACAGAATCCTATTTCTTGGATAAATGTTTGGATTGGTGGTGGGGTTTCCTTACAGGTCGCGGCACAGGAGAGTGAGCTACAAAGTTATACGAGTGGTTCCTTTAAGCAAGATATGGATACTGAGGATTTTGACGAGTTCGACTTCAACTAATTCTTGGAGGCGTAAGAGAGAGTTGGTGTCGGATAGTTTATCTTCTGCTGCGTAAATGCAAGAACCCCGATACACAAAACTGTAAACAATTAATTTAACTAATCAAAAATGAAAAAAGAAGAAATAATCGAAGAAGTTGGTAGACCTATTTTAAGACCGCTTGGTCTTATACAAGGCGTTTTTTTACTTGCCTTTCTAATAAGTCCAATACTGTGGATATGGATTGGATGGACAATTGCTTGGAAGGTTGGACTAACAGGATTAATTGGTTCTATTTTAATTTATTGGATATACAAAATTGCCAAACAAGTTGTTACCGATGAAGTTAATAATGGACTTGGGACAAAGCAAAAAAGCAGATTTCAGGAAAGGCTAGAACAACTTGTAAATGAGCGAAAAGAAAAACTCAATACCAAAAGTGAATAGGGCAAATAAATTACATAATAAAAAATTTGATTATTCACTAGTTGAATTTAAATCTATAAGAGAGAAGGTCAAGATACTTTGTAGTAAGCATGGTATGTTCGAGCAAGAGCCATTTTCACATTATTATTCCGGAAATGGCTGTCCTGCTTGTAATACTTCTAATGGTGAGATTAGTATAAATACTTTACCAAAAAGGTATGTTACTAATTATAGACTACCTAGAAAAAATGATGATTTTAAGAATATTTTAGAATATTTTAGAAATAAGCCCTTTAAAGTAAAGTTAATCGCTAAACCAAATTGTTTTGAAAATAATTGTCATGCAAATGTTGATAATTATGTAAATATGTATGGTGGTGAAAAGATAAAGGGTTATTATCTAATCTATGATATTGATAGTAACAGATTCATTGCTATTCATCATTCTATCTGGAAAAATACATATGGTGATATTATAGATATTACTAGATTTTCGGATGGTAGAGAATGGAATTTATTCATCGAATCGAATCTTACAGAAACATCTATTGAATTTTAAATATAATAATGACATTAAAAGATAAGATATACAAAATTAAACAATTGAGAGAGAACACTGTAGAGTTAGATGGCATCTTTACCGTTTTTAATCCTCTAAATAACAGGCGCATATATCCACAAGATGTTTTTGATAGAGAAATAAAAAAATTAAATGAAAAAGCACAAAGCAATAAAGGACTTTCAACTTATTACAAGCGATAAAAAGATTTTTATATTAAAATCAGGTTCTATTATAGAAGACTATCGATTTGTATCAAAAGATATTGATATAACTATTGATGAAGATCTTATTAATAGTAATCCTGAGTATTTTCAAGAAATTGATTGGAAGCAAGATTTAAATTCATATTTAAAAGTTAATAAAATACCACAACCTGCACAAATATCTAAGAAACTAATTCCTTTTATAGAGAATTTATTATCAAGTGCAACTACTGAATCACCAATTGATTCTGAATTAAGGCTTAAAAGAATAGAAAAAAGGGAAGCTGAGTATAAAGAGGATATATTAAATCTTGAGAGAAGAGAAGAATCCCTAAGAAATTTATCTAAGTCAATATCTATCAGAGAGTCAGATATTTTAAAGCGAACTAATGATTTAATTGAAAGGGAGACAAATTTTGATAGAAATTCTATACTCTCATCAGAGGAAAAAGATTCTAAATATCAGGAGATGCTTCAAAAAGTTAAGGATCAATTTGATTCTATTCGTGACAGAGAAAGATTACTTGAAGAGAATATTAAATTTTTAAATGAAAGGGAGAGTCTTTTAAATAAAAAGTTAAGTTCGGTTTCATGTTCAATTAATCATCCAGATTGCGCCTTATTAAAATTTAAAAATTAATTTGCTATATTTGTTTTATGATTAAAATAATCCCAGTTATACATTATAATAATACAAGTCAATTATTTTCTAATATTACCACATGTAGTAAATTTGGACTTGATAGTGTATTTCTAATAGACCATGCAATGGATAATGATAATTTATTAGAGAATGCTAAAGATGTAAAACTACAATTTCCAAAAATGTGGATAGGAGTTAATTTGCTAGGTGTTAAAACAATAGATGCTTTGCAGATGAATCTGAAAGTCGATGGCTTGTGGTCAGATCAAAGTCTAACACAAGAAGAGTATTCTCATAGAACATTTGATGGTTTATATTTTGGTGGATTGGCTTTTAAATATCAACCACAACCTATTGATTTAGAGGAGGCGTGTAAAAATGCTATTCTAACTACAGATGTAGCTACTACTTCGGGTCCTGGTACTGGAAAGTCTGCAACTTTTTATAAATTAAAAACAATTAGAGTTCATTTAGGTGAACATCCTATGGCAATTGCTTCAGGAGTTGATTATACGAATATTAAGCAGTATGATGATTTGGGCATTGACTATGCGTTAGTTGCTAGTTCTATTATTGATTATGTGAGTGGTGAAGAGATGATATCAGATTTTAAATTAGATAGATTATTAAATTCATTAAAGTAATATATACTCTTATGAGGTATATTAAAATTTTTGAAGACTTTAATAATAATCAATCATCATCATTTAAAATTGGAGATATGGTGTATGTTGATGCCAACCAAATTGGAACTTGGTTACAATTTAATAAGTATACTAAATATCAAATAGTCTATATTGAAGGAGGTCATGCATTTTTATATGATGAATCTAATATGTTTGTCCCGATTAAACTTAATAATTTGTATAAAGAGCGTATAGATTTTGAACTTGTAAAAGATTATTTTATTTCCTCATTTGAGGAATTATTTGATTCAGAAATTATTGATGTTAATTATAAAGATAATGTTAGTAAAACCTGGATATGTATAAAATTAAATCCTGATCGTAGAGGTATTTGGTTAAAACGTCATAATATTCTATATATTTTAAACACCGAATTTAAAAAACGAATAGAATCTGAGGGATATTATATTGAGTTAAATATGAGTGAGTATCCAGAACATAGATATGAGAATATAATATATTTTTCAGTAAACATGTAAAAAATCCATGCTTTAATTTTTTGGTTTTTTATAGTTATATATAACTCAAATAAATATTTTAAAATTATTTAAAACTTATTAAAATTTTTTAATATATTTGTTCTAATCAGGTGATGATTGAAAAGGATACTTCGTCAGTGGAAAATGAAAAAAACCTTTTTGAAGCTTTTCCCTGTTTTTTATTAAATTGATTGCAAACATAGCGATAGAATAAGTTACTTCGTACAATTATATCGGAAAATGTTAATGATGTCTCTAGTTAACACTCGACCACTGAAAAAGTGTAGGGAAAGGAGATAGGATAATAACCTTAATAATTTATGTTTTTGATGCTTTCTTATAAAAAAAGCATTCGTAAAAGATGTTATTACGATAAAGTATATCGGTTAAAGTTTAGAGAAAATCTTTAGCAACAATCTTAATCTAGATTATCTTGTTTGTATTTTTTATAAAAATCAGGAATTCGCCTACATGTAAAATGTAACGAGTTTCTGATTTTTTTTATTGAAATTTTAAAAATAAATTATTATACTATGTCTAAATTTAACAAAACTTTGGTAAAACCAAAAACATTAACTACTAATCTTGCTGGAGGTGAAGCTTATAAGCAATCGGATGAATTAGAACTTGTTTCTATACTATTAACTTCATTTGTAACTGATCAATTTTATAGATCAGCAGATGATACTTTAGCAAAGTTGAAAACTTTGTTAGATAAAGTTGATCCAAAATTTGCTGCAAAAGCTGCAATTTTTGCTAGAGATAATTTTGGTATGAGAAGCATCACACATGCCCTAGCTGCTGAGTTGACAAAACGATCTGCGGGACAAGACTGGTCTAAGAATTTTTATGATAAGGTTGTTGTCCGACCAGATGATATGACTGAGATTCTATCTTATTATATAAATAAGAATTCTAGTGATAAAAAGATTAAATTTCCAAATGCTCTGAAGAAGGGATTCTCATCAGCATTTGATAAATTTGATAATTATCAAATATCAAAATATATTTCAAGTGGTAAAGATGTTAAGTTAGTTGACGTTGTTAATTTAGTACACCCGACTCCAAGTGAGCGAAATTCTGATTCTCTTAAGAATCTTATTTCAGGAACATTAAGAAATACAGATACATGGGAATCTAAATTATCACAAGCTGGACAAGAAGCTACTGACGATGAATCATTAAAGGATTTGAAGGGTAAAGTATGGAGCGATATGTTATCTTCTCATAAAATAGGTATAATGGCTATTTTAAGAAATCTTAGAAATATTATTGAACAATCTCCAGAATCTGTTGAACTTGCATGTTCATCACTTAGAAATGTTAAATTGATACAAAAGTCTAGATTATTTCCATTTAGATTTAAAACAGCTTATGATGAGATTGTAAAACTGCCAAGCTCTAAAATAGTTAGAGATGTTTTAGTTGCATTATCAGATGCAATAGATATTTCTGCATTGAATGTTCCAAAGTTTGATGGTGAAACTTTGGTTGTTATAGACACATCTTCTTCTATGAGGGGTAAGCCATCTGATATTGGTTCTTTGTTTGCAGCAATGTTAGCTAAGATAAATAACTGTGATGTTATGACCTTTGATAGTAAAGCTAATTATGTTAATTATAATCCATCAGATTCTATTTTAACTATAAAAAATAGCTTTGTTTTTAATGGGGGATCTACTAACTTTAAAGATATTTTCTTAAAAGCTAATAAAGTATATAAAAGATTTATCATATTGAGTGATATGCAAGGACTTTCTGGCAAGAGTTCACCAATACATGAACTATCTTTTTATAAAAAGACATTTAATTGCGATCCATTTATCTATTCATGGGATTTAAATGGTTATGGATCATTGCAGTTTCCGGAAAAAAATATTTTTGCATTAGCAGGTTTTTCTGATAAAGTTTTCCAAATCATGGAATATCTTGAAAAGGACAAGAACGCATTAATTAGTGCTATTAAGGAAATAGTGCTTTAAACTGAAATTCTGTCAATTTGTTTTTTGATATATTTATTGATCTTTTTGTTATACAGAGATTGGTTTCTGATGCTATGACAGAAGGATCAATATTATTCATAAATCCATATTGAACAGATATTTTATGGTCGATAGTTGGATAATTATCATTATTATAATCATATTGATAATTATCTCTTATGTATTCACCATCATAGTAATCATATCCATTCCAATTATTGATAAGTATCAATTTTGATTTTTTTGTCAATTTATCTACTTTATTTCTAAATACTTCATAATCTTTTTTAAGTTCATCTGAAACATAGTTACCATTTCTAACACCAGTTTCTTTCATTTTTTTAATAGTGGATTCCATTTTAGAATTATGTTCAACTCCATATTTTTCAAGCATTTTTAACCTCATTAATTCTATATCACAAAAGATATGATCTAATCCATAATTATTTTGGAAGGTCAGTTTCTTTTTTTCCTTAACCGTATCTAGTTTAGAAACATTATCTACCCCAAATTTATCAATATTCATTTGCTTAAATGCGCTCATAAATTCAGTAGATTTCATATGGTGATCAACACCATATTTTTCCATATTATACTTGATGGTTTTTTCGATTTTATCTTTACTGTTTAAATAGAATTCGACACCATATTTTTCTATATTTGTCTTTTTGGTTTTTTCTATATACTCTTTTGTTTTTGTAAAGCTAGAAACACCATATTTTTCTATATTTGTTCTTTTTCTTTTTTCTTTTACTAATTCATCATTATACATACATTTTCTGGAACATCTTATCGTATATCCTTTAGTATAACTTATATACTTCGTTTCATTGCCACAATAACAATAAGGTCTATTTAATAGCTCATTATCTATACAGTATACACGTTCACTTATATTAGCAGAATCTGGTAGAAAATTAGTCATTATTTTTAGTTTAAATAAAAATTCTATTGATTTTAATTTATTTAATTTAACTTTTAAATTTTCTATTCTAAGTACATTTTCAAATTCCATTTTTTTTACCCTTTTTTATACTAAATACTCATCACACTCTCCATCTAAGTATGCTTGAACCGCATTAGCTATACCATTTCTATCAAATTGTAAAGTTTTATTTCTTTTATTATACTCAGCCACGGTTATTATTTCCGAATTTGTTAAAAATCCAAAGATAACAATGTTCATTTCTTCGTGCCCTGGGTGGATATCAATAAGTCTTTCAACCTTTGTTATCCCTTCATCTATTAGCTTTGTCTCTATTTTTTGTAGACAATCATTTATATCTTTTTCTTCGCTTGTTATTGAATCTAAATAGTTACGTTTAGCAATAGCCATATCATTAGATGATACTGTCTTTGTACACCTATATTCTATACATAATTCAGATGACCTTTTCAATGATGTGAGACCAGCATATGGTATATGTGTTTTTGTGATATTCATATCAAATCCTTCCATTTTTGAAAATCGTTCACAATTACCGTTAATGATTTTAATATCTAATAGCTGCTTCTCTAACATTTTTGTGTATTCATTGATATTAAGTATTTTATCACTATCATCTTGTATGGCAGGATATGATATAAGGAATCTAATGTTAAAATTAATATTGAAAATATTTATATCATTATGTGTTAGATAGACATTCGATATAAATACTGTATTAAAATCATCTGTTATATCTGTGAAATATTCTTTTATAGAATTTTTATCAATAGCATATTTTTTGCATAATTCGGAATATTGCTCACTAGATTTAAATGTATCACTATTAGCCTCTTTTATTTCACGTATATTGTTTTTAAGTATTATTTTTGTATGTGTGGTGTGTACTAATTCAATTCCGAAATCTTTCATAACTTGATCTCTTAAGTAAGGCAATATGAAGCTATCCTCATATATTATAGAGTAGTTATGTGGTATTTTTTTTTAAGTGTTTCTAGACTAATTGGTAGATAATTTTCATTAACTTCCCTTTCCCAATTGTCTGTAAATTTATATTTTAGTAAATAATGTGTTAGTACTTTATAGTTATCACTTATTTTACCCCATTTTCTTTCAAATGAATCTAGATAAAATTTATTTGATTTTTGTCTAATTTTTTTAACATCGCTTTTGAAAGATTCACTCTTACCCATTTTTGTTGATGGTATCATGTCTCTTATAATAATATATTTAAATTCATCTGAGAATACTTGACTTTCCCAGAATTTTTTAACGAGTAATCCATGTGAATATGAATATACCTCATGTATAACACTTGATAGATTTATTATAGGTGTTTTGTATTTTTTAATTTCAGATATTACTTCATTCCAATTAGATGTGAATAATATTCCCTCATTTTCTTTGGCTTTTGATATCATTTCTTGATCGATATCATAACCAATCAGTCTAACATTTGGTAATATTTTTTTAATTTCAGATAATACTTTTCCATTTGCACAACCAAAATCAACTAGGCAGTCGAATTTTACTTTATCGATAAAAAATAATTTATCTGCTATTGATTTTGATATACCATCAATATATGATTCAAAATTCGAAATCGGTATTTGATTTATATTTTCTACAAAAGAGTCAAATTTATTTAAATATTTCATTAAATGTATATATTAAAAGATAAAATGAATTTGATATATTTACTTCAAAATTGAAGCAATTTCCTTATTTAAATCCTTGTTGTCAAAATCTCCCCAATCTTTGAAATGAGGTTCTAATTCATAATCTAAGTATGAATCCGAACACCATTCTTGGAAAAGATCAGATAATGAGTGGCCTTTAAGCGTTTTAGCATAATCTAAAATCCATTTATTTTGAAAAGGTATTTCATAGTATGTTATCATAGTCTTATAATAGACTTTTTCATTAGTATCTTTTTTTATATAGTACTTTTCTACTTCTTTTTCAAATTTAGTATATTCAGTAACATCTGAAATAATTTCATCAAATTCATTTATCAAATCTTCCCAGTTTTGTTCACAATGGGCTTGTCTTTCACAGTCAGATATAGTCTCTCTAACTGTACCCATTATTTCCGAATCTTGACTTAATCTTTTTATAGAGTTGAGAAATCTTTCTTTTAATAAAAAGTCAATAACTTCATCTTCTGACTTATCAACTAAAATTTCATAAGTACTGTCTTCATCAATAAGAATATTAATAGTTGATTCCAAGCCACCTAATTCTTGAATCATTGATTTAACTAATCTAGTTTTATTATCTCCATCTAAAGTATATTGAAACATACTATTAATTTCTGGATAATATTCACCAAAATAGTAGTTACCTATATCTATCTCACCTGATTCTAAAATTTTAGCCCATCTTTCATAATCTATTCTTGAAAGAATTGATCTTGCCATATCATCAATATCAACATGGCAGTAAATATTATCACCTTCAATGCGATCACATTTCCATTCATAGATTTCAGATAATGTTTTATCAGTTAATTCAAGTTCTTCTGATTGATGAACTAATAAAACCAATTCAGCAGAATTTATATAGATATCATCATCTTCCATTTCATCTTGGTTTTTGATAACTGATTTATTTGGGTTCTTGGTAATCCAAGTAATAACATCACCTTTATCCAGGTGTATATTTTCTAAATTGGTTTTACCATCATCATCTTCAATTGTATCAATAATATATCCTTCTCCTTTTATTTGTGATATAGCACTTCTAAATTCATCTGTAACATCGTCACCTTTATGTTGACTTTTGATAATTGAGATTCTATATCCAGGAAGATAACTCTCACCACTTAATACAACATCATCATTATTAGTATCAAACAAGATTAGTTTATCGTTCTTAATATTTTTACTAGGATCATAGAATTTATCTCTTGAATATCCATAGTAGCCAAAAAATACCTCTGTAATGCTTAATGCATATCCTTCGTCAGTGATATATTGAAAAATATCTTTAATTTCATCCTCACCAATCCAATACATCGAATTATTATTTAAAGACTCTTTTATGAACTGTAAATACTTTTTTAATCTCATATAGTATATATATAAATAGTTAATCCTGAATTTAAAATTCTCTAAAATGAATTTGATATATCAATTATTATTCTAATACGTGCTTTTGTCAATTCACTAGACTTACTATTTTGATTTTGTGTAATATTAGTATATAGCTCATGAAATTTAGAGTCTATTAATTTTTCATCTATGTTAATATCATCAAGCCCTTCTATAGAAAAGATATACTGAGAACATTTTTCAATTTTAAAATTATGTGAAAGATGTGAAAGAGAATTCATTATCTCATTATCTATAGTTATTGTTAGTTTTTCATCTATTAAAATATCACCTGGTGTGGCATCTAAATATATTCTAATAGTATCATCTTTAATAAAATATGATATTTTTATTCCTAAATCTTTTACATCTTCAAAGTACTCATTAATTATTTCTATTTTTTGATCATCTGTCAGATTAGTTTCTGATTTTTTCTCAAAAAAACTTTTAAATTTTTTAATTATTTCCATATTTTTTCTAAATCAATTTTTGCAGAAACATCAATTACTTTATTATCTCTTATAAGAGAGTATCTAGATATAATAGAAAGATCATTTGTTATCTTTTTGATTGATTTTAACTCATTTTCTTGTAAGTCAAAATTAAATATTTGTATTAAATTTTCTATTTCATTGAATGTTATATTCTTTTTATGACCTAAAAAATATAGAAAATCATATGAATAGTTATTATATTTAATAGCATTTGGGTCACCTGCTTTTGATATTAAAAATTGAGTTAGACAATTTTCCGCTCCTATAGATGGGGCTGAATATTTAAACCCATCTATTATAAATTCTTTTGACTCCTTATCATATTTTGACATTATTTTACTACTTAATTTAAAGTAGTTGAAATTTTTTGAATCGAATGATATTGATTCTTCACTACCTTTTATATCATCAAAGTAGGTTAATACTACAGGATTTCCATTAGTGAATTTAACAATTTCTAAAAAAAGAAATACAATATCGATACTTTTAATATCTGAGAATGAATAACCATTTGAGAGTATTGCTCCCCTTTCCACTATCTTTTTTATACGAGTTATAACTAATCCTAAATCATCTTTTTCATAGTTATACTCATATTCAATAATATCTTCAATATTAGCTTTTTTAATACTTAATTCAAAATCATCTTTATAGAATAGTCCTTGTGATGGGAGTTCCTTTAAATTTATTTTCTTTTGTGTATTTAAAATTCCTCTTATGATATTTGTTAGACTCATATTGTTAGATTTTTATTTTTTATTTGTCATTTATTTTGGGCTTGCGACAAACTACGACATCGCAATGTGCTTAAAATATATTTCTATTAGTTGTACACTATTGTGATTTGGATCTCCTTTATCTCTAACAGCTATTCCACTAAAATTGTAATCGGATAGTTCATCACAATTTCGATATTGTTCAATACATTCGTTAAATGTATTTATATCATCTATAATTTCAGATGGATTTCTGTATAATGTATTTACTATTTTATAAAAATATAAAATAAAACTTGTAGGAATTTTTTCCATTGTTTCCTTGTTTATATACCAAGTACCCACTATTAATTTATTATGTCTATAATATCCTTGATATCCATATGTATATCCAATGTCTCTCACATCACCAAAATAATCATTAATAAAATCATTATTTAAGTATTCTATATCATCAATTTCCTTACTCTCATTTAACTTAAAATTATTAAAACTTGATATCATATCAATATATATTAAAACAATTATTCTGATTTTTATATAAAAAATAAAATAATTTTAAAATGGGATTTATTATTAAAAATTCACAACTTACAAATGAAGTAATTCAAGTTTTAAATCAATTTATTGAATTAAATATAGATGCTTCAGCAGCATTTAGATTATCGAGAATAATAAAAGACTTATCTTCTATAATTGAAGATAAATCTAAAGCAGAGAAAATGATTTTTGATAAATGGGCTCAAAAAGATAATAATGGCAATTTTGTTTTTGCTAGAACAGAATCCGGTGAAATTATTGAAAATTCAGTTGTTTTATTAGATGCTGACAAATTTAATATTGAAATGGATAAGTTGCTTAATATTGAAAATATAATAAATCATGAAAAGGTCAATTTTGATGATTTAAAACTAGAAAAAGCAAAAATTATAGATATACTTAAAGTAGAATTTCTTTTTATGTAAAAATTAGAAAGTTTGGATTTTATATATACTAAAAACCTAACTTATAAATGGCGGCTACTTATAGTATAAATGTCGGTACTTCTCAAGAATCTGAAACCTTAGACACACTAAGCAGTGTTCTTAGTTTATTACCAGATAATACACAAAAACTTATAGCACCTAGAGATGTCAGAGATGCGATTTTCTCAACATGGGAAAGGTCACCTCTTAGATATACTTCTGTTTCAGCAACTGATTATATAGGTATTGATAGAAGTGATGTTAAAGTTAAAATTTTCCTAGGTAAAAAAGAACTATCAGGAACAGAGATAATGTCATCGACATTACTTTCTAGTGATACTGATATATTCCTTTATAATACGAAATCAGATGCTGGTCCAACACAGGACTTTAAAATGAGTTTTCTAGCTGGTTCATCAGCATCTTTATGGACATCTGCACCTTATTTTGAATCTGTATATGTTGCTGGTGGTAATCCATATTTATCTCTACAAATTGTGAATCCAAATAGTTATGGAACTATAAACATTGAAAGCGGAGCATCTGCTAGTATGTCATTTAATGGGCTGATATGGCCATCTCAGAATGAGATATCTGGAATGATAGCTTCACAGTCTTCTGCGACAACTAATGACCTTTTTCTTGTAATGAGATCTGGTCAATATTTAGAACTTAGAAAATCTAGTACAATTGGTGATACTCTTGGATCACCTGGTTTAACAACTTCTATATATGGTAGTCCAGTTAATGTTAATGGATATTCGTTAGAATTTACAGATAGTACACCTATCGTTGCAACATTTGGTGGCATAGCGTTGGGTTCAACTTTTTCGAATGTTCCTCTAATTGAAATGATTAGACAATTGATATATCCATATCTAGGGCCTTTAAGTTCATTATCAATCACTACAACACTTTCAAGTAATTATTCGTATGAGAGGGATCATGTTAGTCCTGTTGTTATTAATTTTGATTATTTATTAACAAGAAGAAGCGATGATATAACATCATCTCTTATTAGAGTGCAGAGTCCTAGTGCTATTATATCTAGTTTTGCAGGTGCTACATTGTCTGGTAATGGGTTTACATACCAATCTTATGGATCATCAGCCTCTATAAGTGGAGCGCAAATTAGTGCTAATACGTCATTAGGTACTTTTACTTTTTCAGTTTCTTGTTATGATGGTACAACATCATTTACATCTTCTGTAAATGTTAATTTTGTATATCCATATTTTTATGGATTTTATGCAACGTCTTCATTTTCAGCAGCATCGGTTAACAATTCTTTATCCGCTTTATCTAAAAATATTGATGTAGATACAAATCAAACACTATCTTTATCAGGAACTGGATACTTATATTTCATGTATCCTAGTAGTTATGGTGCTTTATATCGAATATATGATGGGAATAATTTCTTACTATTTCAGTCGGGGTCTTCGTCAAGTTGGACGTATTCAACAGTTTCTGGAATTCAATCACCTGATGGAAAGTGGACATCTGCTACATATAGAGTTTATAAAACAACAACATCTGTAACTGTTCCAATTCCTTCTGAGGATTATAAATTTAATTTCTCTTAAAAATAAAATATAAAAATGATTAATATAATTGATGGATTTTACTTAGGAAATGACAAACCAATAGATTCTAGAATTGTTGCTAGTAATTCAACAATGAGAGATGCGATTGGTTATAAATATGATGGATTAAGAGTCTTCCAACAGGATGATAGAAATAACTATATTTGGAATGAATCAGGATCTACTTGGTCTGCAGATATTTCATTTGTGGGTGGTGGTGTTGCTAATTATGTTCCAATATTTAGTGCTTATAGAGGATTTACAATATCTAATATCGCACTTGTTGGTTCTAATGTTGGTATTAATACTAATAATAGTAAGGACAATCTTCAAATAGATACTGTTGTTGGCTCATCACAGCCATTTGTTATACATAAGGGTAATACTACAATGCTTGCTGAAAATTGGTACAATTCGGGTGGGTCTGAATATGTTTTTTCTGCCTCTGTTGGATCATCAGGTGTTAAATTTGAAGGTGAGAAATTATCGATAGTAAATAGGTCAGCAAATTCAGCAGCCTCACTAGAGTCAGCCACACCATCTGCAATATTTGACACATCAAGAATAGAGGCTCGAAAGAGTATTAGTTTTAATAAATCTGATTATAATTCTGGAACATCAATAAATGCATTTATTCGTTCTAGTGATGGATATTCATTACCATCAACACCAGAATATACTTGGGTGAATAATTCAACATCAGGTATCTATCATCCAAGTTCCAATGCTATTGGTATATCTACTAATGGTTCTCAAAGACTTTTAATATCGTCTAGTGGGCAATTTTCTTTTGGTCAAATAAATGCTGCTTCTAAAGTACATATAGATAGTGGAAATTCTGCCGCATCATATATAAAATTTACCGCAGGTACTACAACAGGTACTAGCTCAACCAGCGGATTTGACATAGGTATAAACGCACAAGGCTATCCTACTATTATTAGCCGATCTGGAAAAGAGATTAGACTAGCACTGAATTCATCTGGATCAAATGAGTTTATATTTGACTCTAATGAAATATCGATATATGGATCTGCGTCAACAGCATATAAAACTATAATAGGTTCTAAGGGTTCTAGTGTAAATATTGTATCTGCTGCGACCTATAGTTCTCCTGCACATTCAATTTCTATACCATCTAGTTCTTTTGCATCGGTCGAGGTTGATTACATATCTTTTGCATCTGGCGACTTTACTAGACATAATAAGCTCATAGCAAGTTATTTATGTGAATCAAATGGAAACATGCTAGAGGTTGGTTCAAAATCTATTATTAGAGATGTTTATAATACTGGTGGTAATACACATATAAGTGCCGGAACTGTATCAACTACATTAAATCAAATAGTACTTTATCAAGAATTTAATCAGGGATTATTTGCATCATTTACAGGGTATTCTCATGTCAGTTTTAAGGTAACTATTACACCTGGGGATTTTAGTTTACCAAGTTAATCAATTTTTTCAAACCACCAATTGAAGTAAATAAAATTATCATTTGTTAAAGTATATTGATCATTCATATATTCAAATATAATCTTATCATTATATGCTTTAAGAACCTCTATTATAGAGTCTTTGGGAAGTCGAAGTAACTTACCAGTTTTATTTGAGTAGCAAATAACTTCATCATTTAGCAATTTAAATTTACCAAATTGTGGTTTTAACCAATTTCTTATTGATTTAATTAATAATCCTTTTATTTTTATAACCCATTCTCTTGTCTGTATTAGACTATCATCCTTAAATACCTCAGATTTTAGTTCAGGATTTGAAATAATATCATTTACTACACCCCAGTATTCTATATCACTTATTACAAAACTGATATAGACATCATATCTCATACTTGTTGATTTTACAATTTTTACAATTTTTAAATTTGATATATCTTGATCTTCTAATGATAGTTTAGATTTTAAAACCTTAAAGGAACTACTGCTTTGCATTGATGTACCAATATCAGTTATCTTAGCAATTGCTTGTCTTATCATATCTTGATGTTTATCAAATGCGTCTATCGAGAGTGCTTTATTATCAACTGCCATTGCATTAACAACAGTTTCTTTATTCAATCTCATATTATTAAACTCTGTAAATTCTAATATTAGTTTATTCATTTTAATATATATTAAAAAGTTATTATAATAAATGAGAAAATTTAGTAAATTATTTGAGGAAAAAGAAATATCTGATATATCTAATGATAGAGTGAGTGAGTTAATATCTCAATTATCAGCTATGTCTGCTGATATTTCGCAAAAAGTTGAATTTGTAGACTCTCTTGTGAATGAGTTGGATGATTTTAGAAAATCTTCAACTTCTAAAAATGATCAGATAGATGATTGTATAGCTAATTTACAACTTATGAAAAAATTACTCATAGATTCGCTAGATAAATCTGATAATGTTGTTATTGGTATTAAGGATTATGAAAAAAATGGAAGAAAATTTTTATATTGATAATATTGAGTAAACAATTTGTTATTAGTTTATATAATTAAAATGAGAAAAATTAAATTATTATTACTTATTTGCTCACTATTCTTAGCTAGTAGCATAAAATCACAAGCCCTAACTTATAAAGGTCTATATCTTGACTCTTTTAACACAATAGTTGGTGATCCCATAAAAGAAGATAGTCTTTTAAATTATTTGAAAGATAGTGCATATAATGCAATTATATGTTATAATATATCTAGTACTATCAGTTCAGATCAAACATCTCTTAAAAATAAGAATTTGGCTCTTTTTATCAAAAGAGCTAGAACATCTTATGGTATTAAATATGTTATGGCATCATCTGAAAGTTATAACACACATTTAACATTATCAATTCCCTATAATAGGTCAAGATTAGATACAAATGAGAGATTTACACATTTTTATTTAGAGTTTGAATTTTGGAATAAAAATAATACAGCATCAGGTGGTTACTATTGCACAACTTATTTATCTCCTAAAGGATATACTTGTGATACATCAGGGGCATTTAAATATTATAAAAAAATGGCTATTAGCCTAGATTCATTAGCATCTACAATTAATTGTAAATCAGCAACTTATGTTGGTAGCCCAAATGCTGGTCAATCAAAATTTATAGCATCTACATTTGATTTTATATTATGTGATAATTATACATCGAATACTGCTAATATTTATTTTGATGTTAAGACAAATTTTTCAAATTTTGGGTCTACGTCTAAAACTGTTAATATTGTTCCTATATTTGCTAGTTATTCACCGGGAGGTATATTTTTAGGTGACTATTTAAAAGCACATTCTGAATCATCTGTTTATAATTCATTATTTTTTCCTAGATATTCTGCTGAGACAGGTACATGGAAATCTAAAATTAATTTAATGGGTTATCAATGGTATAGATATTCCGGAATGCCACATAATGGTAATTATAATTGTAAAACTCCATATTCTTTAGCAATAACATCGATATCAAATAATTCTGCTACAATTTCTTGGTTATCTGATAATACTAATGATTATATGTTTAAATATAGAGCCGTTGGTGATTTAAATTGGACATCTATCTCAACTGTAAATAAATTTTATATTTTATCTGGATTATCTTCTGGAGCAAGTTATGAGGCCTGTGTTGGTTCTATATGTAATCCACCATCTGATTTATTAAGTACTGTTTTGAGATTTACTACAATAGGTTGCAAGATACCTGATGGATTTGTTGCATTAAATACTACTAATAAATCATTTGATATTAAATGGAATAGCGTTACAGGCTCTACCGGATATAATGCTCAGTATCGAACACTTGGTGAGAGTTTATGGAAAACAACATCAACATTAACAAATAGTTGTTCACTGACAGGTCTTTTATCATCTATGAATTACGAAATAAGGATACAATCTATATGTGGCTCAATTCTAAGTGATTATTCAACTATATACATAGTTAAGACACTAAATGTTGCTTGTCAACTACCTACTAATATAACTGCAATATCTCCTACAACTACATCTTTAAGTTTTAATTGGGTTGCTTATTCAAGTGCACTTAGTTATAATTTTAATATTCGTAAAAAAGGATATTCATCATGGACAGCTTTTTCAACAGTTGATGTTTTTAAAAATTTATCATCTTTATCTACTGCTTCAACTTATGAATATCAATTACAGTCTGTGTGTGCTGATGGTAATAGTTTGTATAGTAACATTGCTTCTGCGAAAACAGCAACTAACACGACTAATTGTATAATTCCATCAGGAATATTCATTGATAATATTACTTCTACAAGTGCTGATGTTAATTTTAGCATTGTTAATGGCTCTACTAGTTATACTATACAATATAGAAAATTTGGAAATACTAAGTGGTCATCTTTAACTACATATTTTTTGAAAAAAACAATATCATCTTTATCATCATTAACAAAATATGAAGTTAAAGTGAAATCTAATTGTTCAGGTAATAACGGAGTATATTCACAAATATATACATTTACAACAAAATAATGGATAAAATTAAAATCGGGAATAAAGTTCTTGATAAGGGATTGATTTTTGTGCCATATATTATGTCATATCAAACATCTATAATTAGTGAGACCACTTTAAATAATTCAAGATTTTCTTTGATTAGAAGAAGAGTAAAAGAAATAAAAAAAATACTATCTAAAATTAGATAGTATTTTTTTTATTTCAAATTTTCTAATTTATAAATTGTTTTATAAATAAGTGCAACTATTTCATCAATTATATTATGTAGATGAGATTCATCTGTTGATATTTGTTTTCTTTCGTTTTTTATATATGTCGCTAAGTTTTTAAGATATTCTTGAGATTCTACTTTTGAAGTTGCTGCGGTATCTATCATCTCGTATCCTTCTACTATACCAAATTGGCCTTGATAAGTTTCAATGAGGTCATCCGTTAAGTCAAGTATCTTATCATAAAAGTCATTTAATGCTTTATGCTCCCATCCTGATCCTTCTTTTCCTTTAACTTGTAAATGGAAAATATGTGCCATCTGTCTTGCTTCAAATAATTTCGAGAAAAATTTTACTATTTTATTCATTTTATTATTGATTTTTTTATATATCTAAATTTCCAACCATTTTATGTACTTTTCGGAACATATATTCTCCCGCTTTGTTTATTCTTTTTCCAAAGAAAGTAATAAATTCTTCAGCACTTAACTTTTCAATTTTTTCAATTTGCAATTTATCTTTTTCCAGATTGATTTTTAATTGGTGTTTATAATTACTTATCCACATGTTTTTAAGTCTTTCTAGGATATATTGATAATCTACTTCAGTTCCAATAGTCTCTAAAATTGTTTTTTTCATGTGTTCTATGAATACTGTGGGTGTGAATTCTCTCATTTTAAGTATGTATTGGTATGATAGATTTTCATTATCTATTTTATGCTTTTTATTTATGTAGAATCCAATTTCTTGTATAATTGCCCTTATTTCATGTGGTTCAGAAGTGTATATAAAAAATATAAATTCTCTATTCCATTGTTTGAATACCTTTTTTGGAACACCCCATGAATTTTTATCTGACCATGTTACTGACACTGGTAAGTTTTGTGCAGATTTGTCCTTTTTCATTTTTGACCATAATTCATAGTTATGATTTAATTCGTGCCATATAGTAGATTCTAAGCCATTCTTAAATTCTTCTGACACATAACTTCCATTTAGTATTTTAAATTTACTTGGGTCAATTGTTATATCAACATACATATGAAATATAATTTCATTGTTAAGTATTCGTGAGTCATCGGGTGCTTCACCAAAATTGTGAACACCTGCACTAACTAAATAACCATTTTTTATGAAATGCCTGTGATTTCTTACTGTATCACCTTCTTTAGATTTTTTAAATTTTAAATTTATTTCAAACTTACATATTGGATAATCTGATAGATATTTTCTATTTTTATCTTTTATTTTTGTATTTATTTCAAATTTAGAAATTACGATTTGTTTAGATATTTTTTGTTCTTGTCCATTAACAAATGTTAAGAAATTAGATATCACTTTTTCGTATACTAACTTAGAATAACTTATACTGGGTAAAGATACTCCTAATGCTTTTTCATTTATAAAATCATTAAATTTAAAAATCATGTAGTATATATTAATAATTAAACTCTTTTTTGTATTTTTTGAATAAAAAAATTTTATATATACTAAAAACATAAATAATATTATGAAATTTATAAAGAAATTTGAAAAGTTTATCTCTGGTCCTGCAGTTGAACCAGCTGTTAAACCTGGTAAGACAAAGACAAAACCAACAACTAGACCAAATAGACCCAGCCCTATTCGTAGGGACCAACCCGATGTTAAGCCAAACCCAAAGGCAACAGCGGAAGAGGTAGCAAATAAATTCATTGAAGAGTTAAATAAATCAGGAGAATCTGTAGAAAAATATATTAAATAATATGAAAATGAAAGTTAAAGATTTTAATCAGTTTTTGGAAGAAGTTACTATTAGAGGCAATGAAGGTGTTCCTAATGAATACTTAGATAGAGCTGAGAGAAGAGCTAAAACAGAGCTTGGGTTAACTGGTAGAGAGAATCCTATGCAAGTTGGTGCACAGATAATGCCATTAGTTGAAGAGTCATCAGCTATGATTGTTGGTAAAGAAAGTCAATTGGAAAAATTAGCAGAAGATGTTATCAGAGCTGAGTATGGTTCGATTTTAGATGGTGTTGAACTGGATATAAAATTTGCTGATCCAAATGAGGTTGCAAGATTTATGGAAGATGAGGAGGAAGAGGAAGATCAAGAACAACCAACTTATAGAGAGTTAAATGATCCAGCGATAAAAAAAGAAATTCATAAAGGAAAAATTGTTAATAATATAACACAGGGTGAAGCTAAAAATACTAAAAATATATTACATAGTGATGCTGTTAAAGATGGTATAAATGAGATATTTGGAGAAGTTGATGGTAAGAGAATATTCTCTATTTGGGATAGAATCACAAAATTAGCGTCTAAGATGGATTGGATTATACCAATTAATATCAAAGCTAGAATGATGGAAGAAAATCCACAGGGAATGGCTGGAGCTTCTAAAGCAGATTGGAAGCCTAAGGAAGTTAAACCAGCTAAAGAAGAAGATATAAATAAAGAGGTAAAAGATGATGATAAGGAAGAAGAGTATAGAGATGAATTTACCCCAATAGTTAGAGCTAGAGGAATTGACTTTCCTATGCTTTTACATGAGACAGTAAAAGGAATTTTTGAATTAATTGGTGCAAATGCTATACCAAATGATGATAGAGTTGCTAGTATTGTTAAAATGAATACATCATCTTATGAAGATGAAGCTGAAGACTTTAGATATGGTCCTGAACTAGCTGCAGATTTACGAGATTTTACAAATGTTGTTATTGATGAAAAAGCAAGAACAAATAGGGATATTAATAACTATGAAAATTTAAGAGAATTTGTTTGGGGTAAAATGGTTGATAGGAATTTTATGACAACGCCCAATTTCTTAATTTTATTTAAAGGTATATTAAAAAATGAACAATCAGCTAAAACAGAGATTTCTAGAATTATTGATGTTGTTATAAAAGAACTTAAAGATTTTGAAGAGGAGTCTAATAAGGATAAGTATGATTTTTCTTCAGAAGCTGATTCAGACGTTTTGGAACCAGATGGTGAAGATAAGGAAGATGATATTTTTATTCCTAAAAAACAAGAGGAAAAAGTAATGAGTAAGAGAGATATAGAAATTGCTATTGATAAGGCACTTGATGATGATGATTTTGTTGAGGCTAAACGATTAGGAGATATGTTGAATAAATTATACCCTGAAAAAAAATAATATTAATTTAAAATGCTTAGATATGTAAAATTTATAGAAGAAATTAAACTAAATGAAAATTTAGCCGGAGCTAAAAAAATAGTTAAGGATACATATATTTTAAATAAAGCTGTTAGAGAGGTTTCTAAAAATAAAATAAAGACCGATCAAACAGGTATTTTTCTTTTAGATCCTGATGATGTTGCGATTAAATTTGATAATGTGCCTGGTGCTATACAAGACGAGGCAAAACACAAATTTAGAGAAATTAAATTGACGGAAGAAGACACTCGAAATATTGAGAGAAATCCTCAGTTAGCTAAGATAAGAGAATTATTAAAGGATAAGTTAGGTTATGCTCAATTATTTACATATCTCTATATTAAAGAGATGGTTCCGATGGATGAGCTAAAGTCAATATTAGATGGTTTGAATCAATATAATGATTTACTTAGTAAATTAAGAAGACCTATTGCTAATTATATAGATCCAAATATCCCAAATAATGCTGAAAATTTAGTTGATGATTTAGAGGAATTAAAGCGTTATAGAAAACTCAAAAAGTTTATTGATGAGTTTACATCAGATTTGAAAAGGGATTATCAAGTTTGTCCCCCATTTTTTAAGGATCAGTTAGTTGATATTGCAGCAGCTTTTGATGAAATTGGTAAGGATGAATCTACTGGTAAAATAAATCTTGAGGTACAGAGATTTACGCAGAAAAGATTTTTTGATAAGATTAGAAGATACAAAACAGTTAGAGAGTTGTGCGCAGCAGCAGAACTTTTCTTAAAATCAGAAGCAAATGCAGGTATTAGAAAATTCTATCAATCTATTGAAAATTGTAATAAGAAATTTGGTAAGAATGGTGTTGATGTACTATATGACGAGGGTGGGTTGATGATAATGGAGGTTAAATCTTTTGCATCGTGTAAAGAATTATTTTCAAATACATCTTGGTGTATTGCTTCTTCTTTGCATCAATGGGATGCATATGTTGGTGGTGAAAATCAATTTAATAAACAATATTCTATATTGAATTTTAATTTATCACCTTCTGATAATAATTCTATTATAGGTATAACAATTGAGCCAAAACAAAAGGTTAGAGCATGTCATGCTAAAAATGATGCTGGTTTATCCGGAACATTTCATACTATTTTTAATAAATTTGAAAAGGATTTAGGATTAAAAAAAGGATTTATATGGGAGGGTCTATTGCCAATGACTGATGCTGAAATATCAGAGAAAAAGAGAAGAATTATTGCTAATCGAGAATTAATTAAGAAGGGTCTTTCATTAGAGCAATTAAAGAAATTCATTGTTGATGATGGAGGTGATGTTAATGCGTCTAGTGGACAAGCATTAGATAATGCTGTTGAGGAAGATAATATCGATAAGATTGTATTCTTACTCGATCAAGGAGCTTCTGCGAACTTAAGAAGTAGACAAGAAGCAACTGTTAATAAAGTAAAATCATTTGATGTTTTAAAGTTATTAATAAGAAAGGGTGCTGAGTTAACTCCACAGGTCTTTAAACCGTTGATAAATAACCCAGTAGCTGTTAAGTTTTGTTTAGATAATGGATTGAGCCCAAATTTTGAAGAAAATATGCCTATGAGACTTGCTATAAAAAATGGTAAATTAGAGGTTATTAAGTTATTAGAAGAATATAATGTATCATCTGATAACAAAAGACAAATGAATACTAAGCATGCTGCCGAGCATTTACAGTGGGATATATTAGACTACTTTATATCAAAAGGTGGAACGTATACAGAGGGATTTGATAAAGTTATGTCTTGGATAGGACATACATTGAAGATAACAAGCGCGGAAGAAAAGGTTGATGCCCTATTTAGACTACAGAAATATATTGATAACGGGAAAGTTACTTGTAACGAAACAGGATATTCTATTGATGGTAGAGGAACTAAATCAACTTTAAAAGAAGTAGTTAGTAAATATGGTAATATAGCAAATTATGTTATACAGACAAATCCAAATTTAAAGACTACTTATGAGAAAATGAAAAAAGATGGAAAAATCTAATTTAGTAAATCATCTAAATTAGATTCTCTAGCTAATCCAGAATCTTTCATTAATTCGGTATATAGATTATTAAAATTTTTAATATTTATTTCTTTGAATGTGACTTTCATTTTCTCTATAACATCATCATAGATTTCTTTATCTTGAAATGCTGTTCTATTAGATTTATAATTTATAAGAAATCCAACCTCTTTAATTATTTCTATTGAGAAATCATCGAATTCAGTGTCATACGATTTTGATAATGCCGAATTTTTAGTTGATTTTTTCAACATAAAATCAGATGATCTTATTCTTAGTATATTATTGTTTGATGTAAATGATAGCTTATCTCTAAAATTAAGTAATCTGTAAATTAAATTTCTCGATTTTTCTTTGGTATCAATATCCTTTTCAGTGAACATTAAATCATTGAATAGTTTATTTTCATCATCTATATAAATTTTTTCTTCTGAATAACCCTTCATCTCGCTTTGTTTCTTGCTATAGAGTTCTTTTTTAATTAGTTTTGCTAGTTTTGATTTTTTCATGTTTTTTATATAAAAAATGAGAAATATGTTTTATAATATATAAAAAATGAAAAATAATTACAATTTTATTGGTTTGGATCCAAGTCTAATATCAACTGCGCTTGTTGTTAATGGAAAACTATATAATTATTGTCGAGAGTCAGATGTTACTAATAAAAGTGGTTTAAGTAAATGGTTTAAATACTCTGAGTCTGAATTAAATTTAAAATATGTTGAGTATAGAAAATATGATGGTTATTCTGATGGTGAATTGGTCAAATTAAAGGATTATGATAAAATCACTTCTCAAATTATTTTTGATATACAAGAAAATATCGATAAATCTAAACCAACTAAAATAGGAATTGAAGGCTATTCTTATTCATCAGATGCTGGATCTATTATAGATTTAGTAACATTTTCGACTTTATTAAGAAAAAAATTATATGATTTTATAAGTACAGATATAACTGTCTATTCACCATCCACACTTAAATTAGAGGCTTGTAAATTAACATATAAACCTATTAATGAGGGGAAAAAGAAAGAGAAATGGGTATATCGAAATAATGAGGGTGTTTCTGGTGGTTCTTTAACAAAGCATGGGATGTTTTTATGTATAGTTGAGAATGAAAATTTTAATGATAATTGGTCTAATTTATGTCGAAGTCTAAAATCAGACATAATGTCAGCTAATAAAGTACCTAAACCTTTTGAAGATGTCTGTGATGCTTATATTTTATATCAGGTTTTAATAAATGGTATAGAAATTGATTATTAAATAAATAAAAAAACTATTATTATGGAATTGGATGATTTTTTTAATGCTGATGGATTTAAGAAGATTTCTCTTGATCAGTTTGATGAATTTATTAATAGATTAAACTTAAAGCCAAAATATTCCGTTTTTGAAAATGAAAGGGGTGATATTATTGTAAATGAAGAGTGGTCTACTAAGAAAAATAAGTCTATTAAGGTAAATAGATTTTATAAATTTAGTATAGATTTATTAGATGTGCCGGAAGATAAAAAAGTCTTTCTCTTAGAGAAGGCTTTGGAGATATATGTATCCTCAGAAAGATATGAAGAAGCAGCATTAATTAGAGATACTATAAAGGCAATATCTATCTAAATTTTTCAAATTAAGAAATTTTTCTTATATTTGTTGAATGAAAGACTCAAACAAGTTAGATATCAATAGTTCATTGGATTTTATTTTTGGTGGAAATTCTACATTCACTGCTTTAAATACAAAGTCAGAGAATAGATTTACTTTTAAGGTTAAGAAGCATAAAAAGGATGATATTTATTTTGTTAGTGTGTTAACTGGTCCTGAGACTTATCAGTTTATTGGCTCTTATAAGGGCGTATTTAAACATTCCGCTAAATCATTAATTTCAGATAAATCACAATCTGTAAATGTTTTTAGATATATTATTGATAAACTTTCATCTAGGAGTCTACCAAGCTATATTGAAGTTTGGCATTCTGGTAAATGTGGTAAATGTGGTAAGAAATTAACAACACCTGATTCAATTGCTAGTGGGTTTGGTCCAACTTGTAGACGTTTTAAAAAATGATGGGTAGTATATTACTTATAGTATTGGTTTTATTTTATACTTTTTACTCAATTTTTTATGAAAGGAAATTAAATACAAAAAGATTGGAATCATATTCATATAATCTTCGCTTAAAAAGGCAAGGTGATAGATGCTATGGATGTGGGTTTGATATTTCAGAAGATTCTTATCAATTTGATACCGAGAATTTTAAACTATGTGATTCTTGTCGAAGAGATGAGTCACTTAGATTAGTTTTAAGTAAATGGCCAAGTACTAAAAAGTTTAATAAATTTATTTTGAGTAAGAGGTTTGATAGATTTTTGATAGGTATAATAGTTTTTGATGTCGTTTCTTTACTTTTTAAGTACCCTAGTTTTATGCCATATTCCAATTGCATACTTTGTATTTATTGGCTTCTAATGATTTACAGATTATTTATTGTTTATAAGAATAAACAAAAAGTTCTATAATTATATAATTTTAATGAATAAACAACAACTTTTTAATTTAATTGAAGAAAAGTCACCTGGTGCAACACCTCTATTATTGGTTATTAGAGGATCTCACGCATATGGTACTAGTCTTCCAACATCAGATATTGATTACTCTGGAATATTTGTTCAGAGTGTTGAGTCTGTGTTGAATATTAGTTCTGTTGATCAAATAAATGATGATAAGAATGATATTGTTATTTATGAGGTAAGAAAGTTTATGGAGTTATTATCATCTAATAACCCAAATATTTTAGAATTATTGGCTACTCCAGAAGATTGTGTTATTTATAAGGATCCAATTTTTGATGATATTTTATTAAATTCAGATAAATTTATCACAAAAATGTGTTCTAAATCATTTGGTGGATATGCCAATGAGCAAATAAATAAGGCAAAGGGTCAAAATAAAAAACAGAATTGGGAAAAGGATAAGGTAACTAGAAAAAATCCAATCGATTTTTGCTATCTTCATATTAATGAAAAATCTGTTTCGTTGTCTTCTTATTTAATTGAAAATAATATTGATCAAAAATTTTGTGGACTATCTAAAATGCCTCATAGCAGAGATTTATATTCATTATTTTATGATTATACACAAGCTGATTTATCTAAGAAAAAATCATTTAGATTTTTTAGAGAATTTTTTAATAAAATTAAGTTTAGAGGCTCCTTATGGTCTAAACTTGAATTTTGTAAATTTAAAGGCATTTCATTTGAAGATTCAAATTCATTGAGGCTTAGTTCAATTCCTTATGATCGTCCTGATGATTATTTTATAGGGTATATATCTTATAATAAAGATGGTTATACACAACACTGTGATGATTATAAATCATATCAAGAATGGCTTAAAAATAAAAATGAACAGAGATGGGTTGATGTTAAGGGTCATAATCAAAAGATTGATGGTAAGAATATGATGCATATGCGTAGATTACTTGATATGTCAAAGGAAATTGCAGAGGGTAAGGGAATAAATGTTAGACGTAGTAATGCATCTGAATTAATTGATATAAGAAAGGGTAAAGTTGATTTACAAACTTTAATAGATAGAGCAGAAAGTGAGCTTAAAGAAATTGATGAGTTGTATAGAAATTCTAATCTTCCGGAAAAGGTTGATAAACAATTTGTTAGTGATTTGTTAATTAGTATTAGAAAAAAAATTTATAATATAAAATAGATATGGATTTATTACTTGGTTTTTTTATTGGTGTTATTGGATCTTATTACTCATTCAGATTTTTTAATTATTTAAAAATTAAAGCTACGAAGGATGCCCATAATAAGGTATATAAAAGTGTATTAAATAATTTTAATAATAAATTAGTTGCTTTTGACTATCGAATAAATAATGTTGTAGAGATGTCAACATCGCTTCCATTTGAGGGTGATATACTTATAATGTATTTTTTTGATAAAAAAGAAGTTTCTATTTTTAGAGGTAGGGATTGCTTATATTCTAGTACATATTGTGATCCAAAAATATTAGAAGATATTGTTAGGGCCATTTGGACTAGTTTTGCTAATCAAATTAATACTGGACTATCAATAAATGGTAATTTTTTAGATAGTGGAACTGTTTATAAAACTAATAATGGTACTACTAATGGTAATGTTTCTAGTGCTAAACCAAAGAAAACATTTAAAATTGATGATATTTTAGATAAAATAAATATTGTTGGTTATGAAAATTTATCTAATGAAGAAAAGGAATTTTTAAAAAATATTAAATAAAATGAAATTAAAGTCATATGACTTTTTAATGAATGAATCTTTTTCTAGAATAAAAGATGGAGTCTACTTTGATAAATCATTTAATCCCTATTCTAAAAAGTTTATGCAAGATATTTTAGAATATTTTGAGGTCAGGGAGAAATATGAGGAATGTATTCTCTTAAAGGATATAATAAAAAAAAGATTTGATCATGAGTACAATTGGAAAAGATGATATTATACTAGATAGTTTATCACCTAATAGATTTAAACCAATACCAAGCAGTTTAATAGAAGAGTGTAAGCAAATGTCCATTAAAAATGGTGAGACGATGTTTATTTTTGATACTTCTGATAGAAAAATTGCCAATTTAACGATAAAGGATCGTAACGGAGTTAGAGACTTTCTGATATCAGAGGTGTTAGAAAGTCAGTCTGATGATTATTTTTATATTGGAGATGAGTCTGAGTTTAGTTTTTTACCATCTAGACTATCTTATTATGATACAATTACTAATACTACAAATCAAGGCTTAAGAAAACAACGAATATTTGATTTTCTATATTATGTTGGATTAGTACATGAAGATAAGTATGAGGCCCGTTCTGTTTTTTGGGATAGTGGTATTAAAAATAATAATCCAAAATTATTTATTGAAGTTAATGAAAATTTAACTATATTAGCCAGAGTGTTGAGTAGTAATGATGAAAATGATGGTTTGCTATCACCTATGAGCAATACATATAATTTCTTTTTTAGTAAAAGTAAAATACTCGATATATTATCGAAGGTTTTACCTAAAGAAGAACTTAGAGAGTTGAAATTAAAAAAATTATTAAATAAAAATTATGAAATATCTTAAAGAATTAGACCCGATTTTACACCTACCAGAAGATTTTTTGGTTGAATTTAACTCCTTTCTTATAAATTCTTCACTTATTCCAAAGGAAAGAGAAAGATTAGTAAAACTGATATTGATGTTAAATAAGTAAAAATGGATGAAACTAAATTAAAGCCTTATGATAGGCTACAAACTATTCTATCTGAAAAGAATTCAGGTAAATTAACTGACAACGCGAGTAATAAATTAGATTTTCTTCTAAATGAGAAAGAAAAAAATACTTTTTTAGGTAAGATTTCTAATTTTTTTGGAAAAATTAATAATTTTGTTTTTCCGAAATCAAATAGTAAAATGACAAATCATCAATATCATAAAAGATAAATGTTTAATAATAGACCAAATAAATTAGTTAAAGTAGAATCAGGTAGACATCATTGGATATCCAGGTCTGTTGCTGTTGTTGCTGTTGTTTTTTGGAACAATAGGACCCTTATTATAAAAAGAGGGCCTTCGGTATCAGCAACTAATAAATGGTGTGTACCATGTGGATATTTAGATTGGGATGAATCTACATCAGATTG